>Ga0194117_10005523_pt1 | contig 11479 bp, 5 predicted proteins | sample TA2MahsurfametaG_FD_160579 | JGI IMG/M metagenome (GOLD analysis project Ga0194117, IMG submission 160579) | Freshwater microbial communities from Lake Tanganyika, Tanzania - TA2015009 Mahale N1 surface | ecosystem: Environmental > Aquatic > Freshwater > Lake | place: Tanzania: Lake Tanganyika...
CTTTGTTTTATATTTATCAAATTAAAATCATAGATTTAAATCAAATTATAGATTTATTTTGATGATTTAACAATCTTATAGAAAGCAATTCTAAAAGATTCTATTATTAAGTTTTCTCTTTCTATAAATATCTCAAGAAATGCAGGTTCATTTCTGAGGGCTCACTCTTCAACTCCACTTTGATCCTTTTTTTAAAAACCTTGAAAATTAATGCTAAGTTAAAGATAAAGCATAAGCAAGAAGAATCAAATAAAGGTGATTGGGGTTTTTCGGTCAGCATATGAACTTGTTCCATAATCTTGAAACAAGTTGTCGATTTAATTTATTTTTAACTTTGATATTGATCATGTTGGACATAATATTTTGTTTTATTTGAGCTTGAGTTGAAATGAGTCTCGCATTATTCTCAGTCAAAAACAATTACTACAGAAACGGTAAGCTATACATGAATCAGGTATTTGATGGTTCACCAAAATGCTCAACAGGGCTGTTGGGGAACAAAGATATGACACTCTCAGACTTAGCAGAAGGATTCTCTCGAATAAGTTCTACTATTTGAGGCAACACTTGCTCTACCGCATCTTCATCGAAAGTCCAGACATCGGTGCCATGATCGGTATTTATCCCAAGACCGATTCAACTCACGGCTATGGCAGCAACAGTACTTATTTCGAGATTCAGTTCAGTATGAAATGTACAGGGACTTCCAGGAAAACACCATTAACAGTGACGGCTCCTTCGGTATGTGGGTTGTGTATATTTGTGTCATTTATGTTGGCCACACACTTTATTCGTATTTCCTCCCGTGGTACTGGAATAAGACTGCAAGCTGCAAAAATGGCGAATAGGAAAGAATAAGGCTCAGAGATGCTTTATCGTCAACTATCATTGAAGATATTATTGGTTTCCAGGTATTGTAATGGGGTTTTAATCCTCATGCAACTTATCACGTTAGATAAAGAATGGCTGAAGGTTTGTGCCATCCTGATGATGTCCGTGCGATGGCAACTGGAAGTTTGATAAGACCCAACAGATATCGTGAACATTATTCTCATAGACAGAAGAAAATGATCAAATGGGCAACATGATAACTTTAAGAGCCAAATCTTACATCTTAATTTTTCGAGTTTTTTAATTTTTAAGATTAAGAGGATAAAAGCTATGATTTTGCTGCATTTTTTAATGTTTTGTATACATTTTTGTTTCAATAGAAGATTTGGTGCTATCTTAGGTTTTTATACGAAAGTTCTCTTCAGAAAGACTTCTTCCATGTCAATTTTTTTATGTTGCTTGTTTTTAGAAATATTTCTGCCTTTTTATATTTTTTCGCCTTAATTTAAACATTATTTTAATTCTCGTTTTATTTTAATTCAGAGCTTTACCAATAAAATTTTCCAAAATAACGGCAGCAAAAACAGATTGAAAAGACAACTTGCCTCTGAATCTCTCATACATTCTCATCAGCTTCATCTTTTTTTAGCGATGGAATCTGAAAAAGTAAATGTTGGCGTGGGATATTTCATAGTTTTTATTCTGTGTGGTTTCCATCTCTATATCTTAGGAGTGAAGACTGATGCCTCGAGAATTTAGCTTTCTGAGCCTTGATTCGATGGTTGATGATTCCTCTATTTTTGGGAAATTCTCCCTTTTATATTAATTCTTTATTCAATTTTGAGTTGAAATGAGTTTATCGATATTTGCAGTCAAGAATAAGTACTACAAAAACGGTAAAAATCAATAAAATCAGGTATTTGGTGGTTCACCAAAATGCTCAATAGAGTTGCAGGGGAGGAGAACTATTAATCCGTAAGAATCACAAGAAGGATTCTCTCGAATAAGTTCTACTATTTGAGGCAACACTTGCTCTACCGCATCTTCATCGAAAGTCCAGACATCGGTGCCATGATCGGTATTTATCCCAAGACCGATTCAACCCACGGCTATGGCAGCAACAGTACTTATTTCGAGATTCAGTTCAGCATGAAATGTACAGGGACTTCCAGGAAAACACCATTAACAGTGATGGCTCCTTCGGTATGTGGGTCGTTTACGTCTGTGCTATTTATATATTCCATGAATTCTATTCGTATTTCCTCCCGTGGTACTGGAATAAGAATGCCAGTTGCAAAAACGGAGAATAACAAAGAATAAGATTGAGAGATGCTTTGTCATCATCTATTCTCGAAGATAGTATGGGTTTCCAGGTATTGTAATGGGGTTTTAATCCTCACTACACTTACAATGTCAGGCACAAGTTGACCGAAGGCCTTTCTCACCCTGACGACGTGCGTTCAATGGCTTGCTCTGGATTGAATAGGCCAAACAGATATAGATAGCACTATACCAACGCAAAGAATAAAAAGATGATTGGTTCTTTCTGATTCAATCTAAACTAGATTATCTTCACGCTTATTAATTCGAGATTATTAACATACTAACTCTATCTTTCTTCTGTTTTTCCACATGAAGACTAGATGTGTCTTATAATTAGGAATATTTTTTGAAAAGCAGATTAAGTCTGATCGTTTTTTCTTATGAATTTTTAAAGAGATTGATTTTTAAATAAATCTTAAGAACGAAATCGCTATAGCAATATTTCTTGACTTAGTTTTAATACTCTCAATTAGATCTTTTCGTTTTGAAAAGAGTAAGATATTTATGTAAAAAATTGGAACTTTATAAATCTAGATTCATCCTCTCAACTTCATCAAATTTATAATATCAATACAAACAACAGATCTTAACATTGAAAAATATATCTGAAGAAACTGATAAATAAACATCATCAGTCGTATCTATATTTTTTTGACATTTTTTCTAAAATAAAAATTCCTTCTAACAAATATCCTAATACTGCTATTCCTTACTTTTTAATGAATTTATTTCAAAAATTGCATTGATTTACGGGCCGCTTATAATAGTTATTTACAATATAATGAGCAGCTGCGCTACGCTAAACTGTGGAAGGGATAATAGTTGCTGCGAAACATTCAATGGAATTTCATATTGTCTAGTTGAATCGCAGTGCAAAACTGATCCACTTTGGCAAGCAATCGTCATCCCAACAGTACTCTTCCTCTTTGCTGTAGTGCTCATAATATTGGTGATTATCAAACTAAGGAATGCAAATAAAACTTTAATGAAGATCAGAAATTTCGCACAATAATAAATGTACTTTTGTTGTGATATAGTCGGGTTTAGAGATTTTAGACAAAATTATCCGATAAAAGATTTCTTGCATTTCCCACCCAGCAAACAGTAGCTAGTATTGTTTGATATTTTCTTTATTATTTTCTTAAGCTCAAAGTTTAGTATTTGATACCTTAAACTCATCAAGATGTTAGTGGTTGTCAATTAAAAATTCAAGATTAAATCTATTTATTTTGAAGTTTTATAAAAATTAGAAAGAAATAAATCTATTTAGATAAACTTAAAATAGATAATCTAAAGCTCAAACATCACTCTCAGCTCTCTGATAGAAAAGTATATAAGCTTATTGATTTAGGACATACTTTTCATCAACAGGCTGTATCTTATGGTCCGAACATAAAAACCAACGATTTTCATATTTTACAAAACAAAGGTAATGGCCTGTACTTATTCCTCTTCCTTAATGAACTATGACTCCATACAGATTGTATCTTGTTTCTCCTGAAGATATACAATAAGCCGCCAAATCTAGACTAGACGGAAAAGCTATGTATTTAGAGTTCTTTTGAAGTTGTGAGTTAAATCTTTTTAGGGAAACCACAAGTATATGAGGTTGATCAATCATGTAATATTTTCGATAAGCAACGATAGATTTACATTTGCTACATGAATAAAAATTTTGAGAAAGACTAAGCTTTTACACTTTGAAAAAATGCTATAAAAAATTATTACTATTCACTTCGTTTGGATAATATAGATCTTGCCAAAATTCAATTTCTATTTTCTTATCTTTATGTTGAATCCTAAAATCTTCAGATGAAGAGGACTATATAGTCATGGGTAGAGTGTATGTTAGGTTGATATTATGAGTAATTTACTTGCATTGGTTGCATTGTATCTAGTTAAGCAAGTAAAATCCGAATAATGATTAGATTGGGACTAATTTTTGAAATCCCAAGAGCTTTTCAATCTATGTGTATCTTTCTTTGTCGTTTAGCAAACTGAACCTTTCACCTTCACTTAATAGATCTAAAATTGTCAAAAATAGCTCCTCGGCATCTTGCTCCTAATTCAGCGTGTATTTTGTATTTATATCTCCCAAAAAGTCTAAAATTCTAACAGGTTTGTAAGCAGGTTAATTCAAAAGATCCATTTCTTTAAAAAATTCCTGCAGTAAAAAATTGAATTGTGCGCTTTTGATCTCCCTCTTTTTCTTTGGTTGTTAATTTTTGTTGAAATTTCTCTTTTTATCACGGACTACGTTCCACTCTTCTGATTTTTTCTTCTAGAGCATGTCATCATAAAACATTTCTATCTCCTTATTTATAAATCGAGAGTTGTACTTTAATTTTATTTCGGTTCTCTAAAACTTTTGATATAGTTTTTTTAGAGGAGAAGTAAAATGGATAGTTTGCAAGACTACATTTAAAAAGCAAGTATTTCCTAAATTTTTCAACCCTCGAATGGCTTTAACCTGTTTGTTATTAACTATCTTTGTAGATATTTGTTTCCAAATCTCGCCTATAAAAGTAGCGAACCGATTTAATTTATTAAAATGTTAATCTTTTTCGTTTTTGTCATAAGCAAACAGCATATTTTGGATGCTATCTTTACACTCATAACACCATATTGTTCCTAAATCGATTTCCAATCCGAAATAGTGAAATTAAGTTTGTTTGAAATGTAGCTAAATACAGTTCATATTCTGTTATTGTCCAAGACAACAAGAAACACCGCAGTGTAGACAAATGTAGTACATTTAGTTGTTTTAATGCAAGCTGCAAGTCTGATCCAGTGGACGTGTTGCGATTTTATTGAGACTTTATTTACTTAGATATCTCAAATGTTGACAAACTTAGGGTTTAATCTTCTACATTATATATTCTTTAAAACAAAATATATAGGCAACTTTATCTCATGCGAGAGAGTATGAAAACAGTAGTTAATCAAAATCTTTTGTTATCGCTTTTGTATTCCTTTATCTTGGAGATAGCGTAGTTACAAAAGTTTATATCTTGGAATTCAGTATAGATTTACCAGTTTTAGTCTATTTATTTCACCCATTATTGTTTCGACTTCATTTAACTTGTTAAGGCTGGGAATTTTTCCTCATCGATATAATTTTTATTTGAAAAGAAAAGCAGGAAATCCTTTTTGGTAACGTAGCCTTTGCGTTTCTAATCTACTAAAGCTATCATCTAGACTGCTGAGTATAGACATTAGCTATAGCCTTCATCTTCCAAAAGAGCGTATAAATCTTGTATGGTGATCATATCGGTATTTCTCGAGATTGTATTAAAGATTCTTTAAAGCTAATTGTAAAATGGAGTACATCTTAATTGGAGTATTGTTCATTATTGGTAATGGTAGATTGAGATTAGTCTCTACTATTTTGTCTCATTTATATTTAAGTATTGTGATTTCTCTGGTTGAACTGAAAATGGGGAGTTTTGTTTGTTGGGTCCAAAGACATCCGTTTGTTTTTGGCCTTATCTGTGAGACTTTTCATCCCTTTATTAAAAATAAATGATAAAATATACTCATGATGCACCTTCCTTTGTTTCAAACTCATTATTGAAACTTTTAAGTCTTTCAATGTTTCTATCTATTTTATATCATAATAGTAAAGTATAAAGAAGGTTCTATATATGAAATATAAATCATATTGTTCATATTTTAGCTTTCTTCTAAACTATTTTCCGTTTAACCCTTATAATAAATTCCACATTCCAGTATGCTCGAAGATATCTGTGACATTGCTCTCTCCATTCACTTCGCCAAAAGTGAGGATAACTAGACTTGTGAAGTAGGCAGACCGCAATTCAAAAATAACTCAAAATTTGAAAAGGTTAAATGCTTCAAATGTTACGGGAGTGCGAATTAAAACTGTCTTGAATGCAGAGGTGCTCAGCTCATTTAATTCTAGCATCCAATGGCTAAGTTACTTAACAGTATTTTACAGAAAAAATTTAACCTTGAAAAGGAGAAATAAGTTAAGGAAGAATAATAATTAGAGTAAGTTTATCCCATAAAGGAGTAATAATAGGATATTGACTAAAGAAAACTAATCTGTTCATACTGCCAATGCGATTGCGAATAAATATTTTACTACTGTGCTACGTGTCCGTTCTTCCATATCTGTTAGGTCTGTTAGAAGAAAAATATAAATCATGAACATTAGATACTTAAGTCAAAATCGACATCCACTTGTAAAATATAGCTTAGTGCATCACATTCTACTAAAAAATGTTTCAACTGTGCCAAAAATATAGAAAACTGTTACTCCATCTGTAAAACTTGCTAGGAAAAGGGAGTTTATTTTTGGATCTGCGATAACTGTTCTGACAGTAAAATTTATATACATTCTGCATCTCACCTCCTTTAGACTGTAATGGACTATAATTACAATGTGTAGCCTGACAATCACATAGAAACGGTTTCCCAATAGTTTTAAATATAGTAAAAATTTGTTAAGTTTGAGTAGATTAAAATAGAAGAAGCCTAGAACCTTTATTTCTAAGAATAAATTAACGACCAATTTTTAGTTAAAAAGAATTCTTCAATACTGAATTATGTGGATTCGCCCGAACATTAGGAAATCCCGCCAATGATATTCTACAACAAATCAACAGAAAACATAAAGAAAAAGGAGGAGTTTTCAAGAGTAAGGTTTGAATTCGATGAAAATCTATTTAATTCATACTAGTTTAATGCTGAAAACAAATAAAATGTAAAAATGATGCTATGTCCTCCAAAGGTTAGTTATTAAGATCGTTTTAGCTATACTCATTCTCAGGGTTCACACTATAATTATAAATAAAGATGTTCAAAAGACTAAAATCATTAGTTTTCTTTTTCAGGATTTAAATGTGATATCTGTGAAGCTTAACCCATCAAAAATGTGAGATATCATTGTACAACTTGTGAGGATTACGATGTCTGTTAAAAATGTTATGATGTCTGTTTGAAAACACATGATCACTTAACTTTTGACAAAATAGACCATGAAGAATTGCGAAAGAAAGCTATGAACAAAATACTTCAACAAAGAGATTTTAACCTGAAAGGTAGTGGATATATAGGGCAAAGAAAATCTATTCGTTCAAAAACAGGGCGTTTTTCGAGTATTAATTCATGATTTCAATGAAGTTTAACGATTATAATTTAAATGGATTACATTTTTAAGCAAGACTTACTCAATTTAGATAAGAACAAACATATCAATGTGCAATACTATCAATGGGCATAAAAGAAACGAATAGAAAATGAAAAAGCCGAATACGAAGAGTTCAAAAAACGATGGGAAAAATTAGATAATTAATAGTCAAAGAGTAACAATAAGCATGATAAGAAAAATAAAATCAACGAAAAACCCTATAGTATCAAACCTGAAGTAACTTACATCAAGAATATGGTGTGGAAACAAAAAGTATAAGACAAAATCGGCAAGATAAGACAAGAGCAGCTTGAAGAATTATAGAAAGAGGAGATCAAATAGCTGACGCCCATCCTAAAGTATGAAAAAAACTATCGACATCCTCAGCATAGAGGACCGATAAAAGCATGGGAAGAGAGATTTCATACATATCTCAAATCTAAATGTGGTGATGCTTAAGAAAGTAATTTTTATGCTATTTAGAAAGTTTTCATCCAATAATAAACAAGAATAGTAAAAGAATGGTAAATGGAATGAATCTTCGGGTATAGGATAGACTTTTAGATTATGGCTAAAAGCTGAAAGGAAAGAAAGCTGAGATGGAGGCAGCTTACGAATAATAACTCAATTATTGGCGAAACAAAGGAGCTTTAGAAGTAAACTAGCATGAAGTCTCCAATATCTTTTTTAGACTCTATAAAGATGGTGAATCAATAAACAAGAAAAAAAATCAAAGCAGCCTATAGTATTCATTTACTCCTTCCATTAACAGTCATTCAATCGAACTTGCATCTAGAATTACATAAAAGCGAAAACCACTCTATCAATCTAAACTTATCTAAGAAAATGTGAATAAAAATAAAACTAAAGCTAGTATGAAAGATAAATAATCGAGAATCAAAGGATTTTAAGATTTTCTCAAAAGGAACTAGGCTCTACTAAAAAAAATAGACAGCCATAAACTTGAAAGAATTTAGATTATTAAAAACAAATAGAATAATGAAAGTAAGGAATGTACTTTTTCTCCTAATCTGAATCCTAATTCCATGAAAATGGTGTCAAGTAAACTAATTTAATATCGTGCTCCTTTGAGGGAAAAGAGCAAAACTAACAATGAAGATTCTTAAAGGAAGTCTTTACATCAAGTAAAAAAAATAGTTGGTGTGAAGTCTACTGTGATTTAAAGATAACCTAACTTAAGGAATTCAATGGATTCACAAAAGTAGTTAAATTCCTAAGGTAACTATATGCGTACAAATACTTAAAATTTTATAAGTGATGATCTAGATTCCTTATCAAATGTCTACGCTCCTTAAATCTAGAACTTTGATAACATCCACAATATAAGGAAAAATTTAAGTCAATCTTTATCTGGTGAGCCTGATCTATTTACTACAGACCGGAATTATGAGAAAAGTGGAGTGATAAACTAAGAGATAGAAGAAGACTCTATCTAAAGAGAGAAAGAAATGTTATGGGAGAATGAACTCGAACAAATGTAAATGCAAATTGAGTAAATGATGAAACGAGCGATCTGATTCAACATAGCATTCATTTGTAATAAAATGCAAAATTAATCAAATGAATTGTATCAAAAACTTGTATAAGTGATATCCACTTCAGGTGCTCTTTAACTAGCCAAGCTCTGATCTGTTTGCTAGAGAGTATTAGCCTTAGCTTTGTGAGGACGCACAAATGAATGCTTTTTCTTTAAAGTTCTCTAAATACTAATATTGCTAAATATTTTTCTCTACTGCTCTTCAATCTCGCTTTGCTATATTTTCTAAAAGTGTTTTTTTAACTATTCTTCTTTGGTTAAAGGATGATACAGATCATAACTGAGGAAATTTTTTTATTTAAGTTCTGAATAGCTAATATCAGAACTCAAAAATTTTTAAGGATGAAAATAATGCAAAATATTTTTCATTGGGAGTATCAGATAAATCAGTCCAACCGACAACTATAAAACTGCAACTCCGCTCCAATCATGTCTAATCAATCCATCAAATATGAGTTATCCTCCAGGCTTGAGAATCAAGATGAATTACATTAAAAAAGAGAGCTTTCATACAGAGATTTCCTGAAACTCCTTATAAAATTGAAGATTTTCTCAGCAAATTATATTTATCAATCCAATAATAAAGAATAAGACCAATAAATATTAAGAAAGAACCAAAAGGAATTACACAAGAATAGAGATAGGTGAACCAAAGTGACTCTAAAATTTATCCATAACGCTTTCCCATCAAGTAATCAGGGTCTTACATCAACTTGTTAGCATCTTCTTGAGTCAAATAATGGGTATTTTGATAAAGTTTCCGTTGAAAAAGTTTCCATAAGTACCAAGGATTTATGAGCCAAATCAGAGGGACCAGAAAAGCACTGAAGAAAAACATGATAGTTTACTATTCTACAATACCATAATGTTAAGTATAAACATTATCGTGTGTGACACCTTCTACTAATATGGTCATTAGGGCAGTTGTGAAGAAAAGACCCAGAGCGTATTTAAGCATAAAGCTGAATTGAGAAGACTCTCCTGTTTTATGAAGCTAGAAATGTACCAAATGATGAATTAAGTATGAGAGAATAAATTTATTGAAAAAGATAATACCAAGTAAGGAGAAAACAACTATGATCGCTCCAACATGTCCTTGTTCTTAACCTAATAAGGAAACCTCGTGAGATTTGAAAGTAAACAAGAAGTAAACTATTGCTGTCAAGACTCCCAAAAAAGCAATGAAAATAAGCCAAGATATGATTCCTCTCCTTATCAAACTTGCCTAAGGTACTTTGATATTTTCCCAGTTGATTTCTTGAGGTTAAGGCGCTTGCTAAATAGTTATTTGAATCGCTTAACTTCCAAAGTGCTTGCATAATTGCTAAGATGTAATTCTTGACCCTATTTATTCAACATGTAACATTTAATCTTCAGTTTCAAAGCAAATAATAGCTTTATCACAGTTAACATCTTCTTTTAATATCAATTCTTTAAGTCTTTTCTTTTCCCCGTTGATTTTGAGTTCGATTGCTTTTAACTTTATTTTAAGCTACTTCGTTTCATCTTTAAAGGCTTTAAAATTCGTATGATTCACTTTTCTTTTATTTTTTTATTCATTCTTATGTTTCATCGAAGAGGCGATCTCATGGATTACTTTTTGCCTTTAGTTTTCATATTCCTAGAATTTCTCAAGCTATCCGATCAGATTTATTTTGTTTATATTTAATTTTTAAGGGAAGATATCTTTATCATTAAAAAAGTTTCTCAACCTTCTGCCAATAGTCAAGGTTGAATCTGCCAATTGATTTTTTGTAGGTAAGTCCTCAATAATGATGGAAAAATCAGCATAGCTTGTCTCTCTTTCATCATAATACATCCAAGTTTTAGTGAAGGTGTCTCCAACATAAATCAAGCAAACCAAAAGGGTGAGAAAACTTGTGATTCTCAAAGTAATCTCAACAACGGTTATTTAATCTGCTATCTCCGCTAATAAAACCATAAAACTAGTGCAATGAATCTCCTAATGGTTAACTATTTTGGGAATTTCCTTTATACAAAAATCATAATTTTAGTGGATGGAAACATAGAGTTGTATGATATTGAAATTGATAAGTTCTAAGAAGAGAATGATGATTGCATACTTTAAGAAAATGAAATACAGAGGAAAACCATATCCTAAAAATTATAGTTATTTCGAATTTTCACATAAAGCAACCGGTTGTTTGTTCACTGTCCTCAAACAACAGATATATTCAGAACGTTATTATTATTTAATAGTGAGTCCAGGTTTAGTAGATTCTCCATGTTGATTCGCGAATTTCCAATCGGGGTTCAATGTTTGCATATCGAGGTATTTTTAGATGTGTTACTGCATGTAGTGGTCATGATCGTGGTGGTTGTGATGATGATTCTTTTGGTGCTGATGATGTCCAAGTTTTTAATGTGATAGTTAATTTTTTTGTTAATGATGTTTTTTATGTTCATAAGTAAAATCTTTGTGTGGAAGGGGAGGGAAGGTTTGTTTGGTAGAGGTGTAATCTTCGCCATGTGGAGGTGTTTATCTCTCAAGATCTTTATTTGGAAAGTGCTAACTGCTCATTATAAAATTATGATTCGAAAATTGTAAGTTTGATCTAAAACTAATAAATCTACCAAAATATAAAAAACATAAA
>Ga0194117_10005525_pt1 | contig 11476 bp, 8 predicted proteins | sample TA2MahsurfametaG_FD_160579 | JGI IMG/M metagenome (GOLD analysis project Ga0194117, IMG submission 160579) | Freshwater microbial communities from Lake Tanganyika, Tanzania - TA2015009 Mahale N1 surface | ecosystem: Environmental > Aquatic > Freshwater > Lake | place: Tanzania: Lake Tanganyika...
CCCCGGTGGGAAGATGACTATGAGAGGGTATTATTGGGAGGTTTAACATGTGACAGTGATGATTATTACAATTCGGAACAACATTCAAATGCTATTTATTTGCCGAAATTTGATGTGTCGAAAATGCTCTATATAGGATTTTTTAATACGGGCGCATATCAGGAAACTCTAGGTGGTTTTGGTGGATTAAAACATTGTTTGATTCCCGAGCCAAAGCATATCTTGATTAATCGCGATGAAAACGGGAAGATTTATTCCAAATTGTTCAGTGAGGAGCAAACAGCTGAGGATTATTTAAAAATATTGGGGTACTATTAAACTAGCGCAACAAGGCCCCATGTTCTTTTTTCAGAGCGAATATTATCTTCTGCATAATATCGTCAACGGTTTTATCAGTTAAAGTTCTTTCAGCATGTTGGAAATAGCATGAAATGGCATAAGATTTAAAGCCATTTTCGATTTTATCTCCTTCATACACATCGAAGAGATTAATTTTAGTCAATAGATGTTTTTCCACATTGAAGCAGGATTTTTTTATTTCCTCGTAGGAGACGACATTTTTTACCAACAGCGATAAATCCCTTCTCAAAAAGAAGGTCTTTGGTAATTCCTGAAATTCAATACATTGTTTATTGTAAAGTAAATTAAGCGCCTCAATTTCAAATTGGAAAAAATATACGGGCTTTTTTATATTGAATTCTGAGGCTATTCTGTTTGAGACTTTTCCTATTTCTCCAATTTTGACATTGTTGTGAGCATAGTTGAATCCGTAATCAAAAATTTCAACTGCCGGCTGAAAAGTTTCAAGCGAATCAAATGAAAACAATGCGTCAAGCATATTTTCAACTATACCTTTCGCAAAGAAAAAATCAACATCATCCTGAGAATTAATCCAATTTTCTTCCATTTTTTTTCCAGTCAGGATACCAGCGATAATATTCTTTTCTACAAATGTCCCCTTTGATGCAGTGTAGGTTTTACCAAATTCAAATAACTTCATATCACTGACCTGGCGATTTTGATTATGCACAATATTTTCTAATAATCCAGGGAGTAAAGAAAACCTCATTACTTGAAGATCTTGACTTAAAGGATTAGTTATTTTCACAATTTCTTGCTCAACCGGTATAAGCGAGGCATAATCAGGTGAGGTCATCGAATTATTCATTGCCTCATAAAACCCGTTGCTTACTAAATAATTAGCCATTTTTTGCCTGCAATCATTTGGTCTTGAGTTGGGTAATGATATGGCCATTTTTTCCGGTGCCTCAATGGTGTTGAAACCATATATTCTCAGAACCTCTTCGGCAAGATCACAGGTCCTCTCAACATCAATTCTGCAGTGTGGAACCAATACTTTCCAGATTTGATCCTCTTTTGCAATTTCAAAATCCAATGAAATTAAAATCTCCTCTAACTCAGTTTCTGAGATCCGTGCACCGAGAATTGAATTTATTTCTGCGGGAGAAAACTCAATAGTTTTTTGAGCAAACTTTATTTGAGATTTATCGAAGAGTGAGGATGTAATAGTAGCTCCTGCAATGTCAATCAGTAATTGACATGCCCTTCGAATAGCAATTTCTGTGAGTGACTTATCTACGCCGCGTTCAAATCGAAAACTAGCATCGCTATTTATTCCGTGAAGACGAGCTGTTTTCCTCACAGCAGTCATATCAAATACCGCAGATTCTAAAAATATATCGCTTGTACCTTCAGAAATTCCACTCTCTTGACCGCCTAAAACACCCGCAATACACATTGGTGAATTGTTATCGCAAATCAGCAGTTCTCCTCCTTTAAATGTCCTTTTTATTTTATCTAACGTGACAAGTTCCTCACCTTTGATTGCTGAGCGGATTACAACACTATTTCCTAGTTTGCTGGCATCAAAAGCATGCAATGGGGTTCCAAGTTCCCTCATTACATAATTTGTTACATCGACAACATTATTAACAGGTGAAACACCTACTGAACGCAATCTTCTTTGAAGCCAATCCGGTGAGGGACTAACTTTTATTCCAGAAAGTTGAACCCCCATGTAACGCATACAATTGTCATCTATCACTGAAATATTTATACCTCCTTGGGATTGAGGAAAATTTATATTTCGGGTAAAAGGAGCCTTGACTTTACTTTTTTGTTTGGAATGAAAAGATTGATATGCTGCGAGATCTCTGGCCACTCCAATATGACCCATTGCATCCGCTCGGTTTGGGGTTAAACCAATTTCAAAGACATAGTCAACATCGAAATTAAAATAGGAAGAAGCCAAAGTTCCGGGCTCGGTTTCGTTGGGCAACACCATGATTCCATTATGATCTGTACCAATTCCTAACTCATCCTCAGCACAGAGCATCCCGTTGGATTCAATACCCCTAATTTTAGCTTTTTTTATCGTAACAGGATTCTCTGAAAATGGATAAATTGTCGAACCTACGGTGGCTACCAATACTTTTTGACCTTTTGAAACATTAGGAGCTCCACACACGATTTGAAGAGCTTCTTGACCTGTATAAACTTGTGTAACGTATAGTTTGTCCGCATCAGGATGTTGTGAACAACTAAGTACTTCTCCAACGACTACCCCCGCCAATGCGCCTTTTACAACTTCAATCTTTTCTGTGTTTTCAACTTCCAGTCCGGTATTTGTTAAAATTTCAGCAAGCTCCTCTGGAGAATAAGAAAAGTCCACAAACTCTTTTAACCAATTGTAGGAAATTTTCATGTTTTGTACCTAGTTCAACAAAGGTAATCATATAATGAAGACCTCAAATAATATTGACTTCTCTTTCTAATACTATTCCAAAATTATTTTTAACATCTTCAATGATCTTTTCTGACAAATTCAAAATCTCTCGACCTGTACTTCCGCCATGGTTTACCAGCACCAATGCTTGAAGCGCGTGTACGCCACAGTTTCCCATTTTCTTACCCTTCCAACCGCATTTCTCAATGAGCCATCCCGCTGCTATTTTGGCGTATTCAATACCTGCAGGGTAGTTGGGGACGTCCGGGTATGTCTCTAAAATATTGTCCAGCAGAGATTTTTCAATGAGAGGGTTTTTAAAAAATGAACCGGCATTTCCAATCTTACTTGGATCAGGCAGTTTTGAAGATCTAATAGAAATAACAGCATTACTTATATCTCGAATAGTCGGTTGTGTTACCTTCATTTTTTCGAGCTCTGACTCAATAGCACCGTAGGATGAATTTACTTTACCAATTTTCGATAACTTCAATGAAACGGATGTTATGATATATTGATTTTTTAAGGTGTTTTTGAATATGCTTTCTCTGTAACCAAACTTGCAATCTTGAGCATCAAATAAATGTTTTTCTCCTGTTGGGATATGAAAAGCCTCCAATCGGTGAAAAACATCTTTTATTTCCACACCATAGGCTCCTATATTTTGCATCGGACTTGCGCCCACACTTCCGGGAATTAAGGAGAGATTTTCAATGCCCGCATAATTTTTATCCACCATTGCCAGCACGAACGAGTGCCAATTTTCACCGGCCCCACATTTCACCACCACATGGCTTTCTGTTTCAGAAATGAGCTCAATTCCCGAGAATTCATTTTTTAATACGATACCGTTAAAATCTGAGGTTAATAAAATATTGCTTCCTCCACCGAGAATCAGAATCTCTTTCGACTCTTTTTGTTTTAAAATAGTTACAATTTCGTCATGCGAATTAAATGCGGCAAATTCATTGCATATTGAAGATATGCCAAAAGTATTATAGTTTTTTAGATCGATGAATTTTTTAATCATACACGAATTTAGTGTCTGAAAAAGGACAGAAAACGAAGCATTTGAACAGTTTTCAATAGTAAAAGGTTAATAGTCTCCAAAATAACCACGTTCTCCCTTTTTGATGTCAAAAAACCAGTTGTAGTAGGATAGGTGGTGACTTTTAAAAAATCCCAATTTTACTTTTTTTGATCTTTCCGGAACGCCTACTATTCCATAGTTTTCGTCGTTATTTAATTCAAAAAGAGGCGACTGTGGTGCAATGCCGTCTTGTAAGCAGACCAACCTGTAATGCTTATTTTTCCATGATGGCGAGTAATGCCAAACATGTTGAAATTCTTTCCAGTTGAAGCGGGCAATATTTGCTCCGTCGGGAGATAATATGAGGAAATCTTGAAATTTTACAATTCCCTGAATCGATTTGCAAATACCTAGAGCAACAGCAAATCCCATACTATGACATACAATTGTAATTTTTGATGTATTCCCAATTAAATATGTATTTCTTAACTTTTTACCAATTTTTTTTCCATTTTCAAGTCTAAGATTGAAACCTGTAATATTTGGTTTACGGAGTATAATGCCTTTTGGATTTCGAAGGAAAAACAACAGTTTTGATTTGAAAAAGCTCCATATTAAATGTGATTTAATCCTGTAATTGGAACTACTCATTGGATGATGCCCATCAATGTAGAGAGGAATTGCTCCTTTGTAATGAGCTAAAATGCTGTCATCAAAGTGTAAATTATTTGGTTTCCAATATCCAATGATCCATTCATCACTTTTAAAGCTTGAGTCAGCAGGCACAATAAATTTTTCCTTAGGATTGATGATGCGGCCATCAGCGGTGTAGTGATCCAATCCAATTCCCCGATACCCGTTTATAAAGACAACGTAGTGTTCTTGTGAAAAAGATTTATTCGAAACACTGATGAAAATTAAGCAATAAATAAAATAGTCAATCCTCATATTGATCGAAAATACCTCCCGAAAATGGGGTCCACAAGGCACCTCTTTTTCCACATGCAATGAGGCCTTGATTTACAAAAGTATTACAGGTATAAAACAATCCGTAACTACCAAAAGATTCGTAATAAGCGTCATTTGATTGCATTATTTCAGGGTAAGGAGGGGCTATTAATACAGGTTTTTTGCCGTCTGTAACTGCATTCTTAAGCGTGTAATCAACTAATTTGCGGTATTGATTTTTACTCAGAAATATTCGCTTTATTTCAAAATTTGAAGGAACATCCTCATGATAATTGACATGCAAGGCTGCTGGACCAAGACCGAACGAAGCCTTGAGTGCAGTTGATAAGGTCAGATCATCCCATGTTGGAGTATTGAGGAAAAAATTTCGATCGCCCCAACCAATGGCCACATAGTTCAAAGATGTATCCTTTTCTTTCGTATTCAGGATAGGAAATAAGGTATCCCAGTTGACGACTGAATTGCGTTTTGGAAAAAAAAAATCGGTATGAACTCCGGTATTGACAATAAAAATTTCTATTGTTGAATTTTCCTCATCTACTCCTTGAATTGAAAATCTTGACAAGACGAAAGCAACAATGAAATAAAACAAAACAAGGCTAAAAAATCCTAAAACAATATATTTAATTACCCTGAAGATTTGACGCACTTTTATTAATATCAGTTGTTTTTTATTCACATTTCACTTTTTCCAAAGGTATAAACATTTGTGAGGTCTTGATATCTTTGCCGATTTTTTGAAAAAAAATAAATAAACTAAAACTTGTTATAATTATTTTTACAGCCCCGGAGTGTTTCAAAAATAAAAATTCATGAAATTACAATCAGCTGCCTTTTTCATTTTTATCCTCAATAGTATCCTAGTAATGGGGCAAACAGAGGGGAGTAGTGTGAGTGAAGTCCTAAAGAATATCAACAGGTATTACGTAGATTCGGTGAACCAAAAAAAAATAACTGAAGCCGCAATTGTTGCAATGCTCGAAAAATTAGATCCACATTCTTCGTATATTCCTATTGAAGAATTAATGGAGGCGCAGACATCCATCAACGGGAGTTTCTTTGGAGTGGGTATTCGATTTCAAATTATCAAAGATACGCTCAATGTTGTCGCAACTATTCCCGGAGGCCCATGTGAAAAACTTGGTGTCTTGCCTGGTGATAAAATTTTGGAAGTTGAAGGAAAAAATATAGCCGGCATTGGATTGAAAAACGATGAAGTTCGCTCAAAATTAATGGGAGAATTGGGAACCAAGGTTACTATTTCAATCTTGAGGAGAGGTCAAAAAGAGTTACTTATTTTCACCGTAACGAGGGATAAAATTCCTGTTCACTCGGTGGATACCTACTACATGCTTGACAAAGAGATAGGTTATATCAAATTAAATGCATTTTCTAAAACCACCGTTCAGGAGGTTCAAGATGCTCTTGTAAAGCTCAAAGCGAAGGGTATGAAAAGCTTGATTTTTGACTTACAAGGAAATGGAGGGGGCCTGCTCGATGCAGCACATCGATTAGCAGATGAGTTTTTATCAGGGGATAAACTTATAGTTTACTCTAAAGGCAGAGCCTATCCAAGAGAGGATAGAAAAGCGTATAAATCAGGTCTATTTGAGAAGGGACGTTTAGTGATTTTAACAGATGAATATGCTGCATCTGCAAGTGAAATTCTATCCGGGGCGATACAAGATTGGGACAGGGGACTTGTTGTGGGGCGCAGAACTTTTGGAAAAGGGTTGGTTCAACGCCCAATGGGCCTAAGCGACGGCTCGGAAATAAGACTGACCGTTGCGAGGTATTATACTCCTTCAGGTCGTTTTATTCAAAAACCTTACGATAATCCACAGGTCTATAAAAAAGATATTACACAGCGCTTTTTGAACGGTGAGTTAACAAATGCTGACTCCGTGAAATTACCAGATTCCCTAAAATTTTATACCCTCATTAAAAATAGATTGGTTTATGCCGGGGGTGGCATTATGCCCGATGTATTCGTTCCGCTAGATACCTCTGCTTTAACGAAATATTACAGTTCTCTCCTTCAATCTGGGCTTATCAATACGTTTTGTTATCAGTATGTTAACGAAAACAGAATACCTATGAAATCTAATTTCTCGACGTTTTCAATATTTAAACAAAAATTTAAATGTGATGAAAATTTTATGAACTTGTTTTTTGATTTCGTTAACAAAGAAAAACCCGATTTAAAATTTAATGGGGAGGAATACAAAGTGAGTGAAAAACTAATAAAAATTAGGCTAAAATCATTGGTTGCTCAAGATTTATTCTCATTGAACGAAATGTATGAAATTTTCAATGAGGATAACGAAATTTTGCAAAAAGCATTCATTATTTTAAATTCCCACGACTACGATAAATATGGCCTTTCACAATGAGACGAGTTGTTGTTACGGGGATGGGTGTCCTCACGCCGATTGGTAACTCCGTACCTTCTTTCACAGACGGGTTGTTGAACGGTGAGTGTGGCGCGGGAGAGATAACCCGTTTTGATACCTCAAATTTCAAGGTTTCTTTTGCCTGCGAATTAAAAAATTATCAACCTTTAGATTATTTCGATACAAAAGAATTAAGAAAATACGATTTATTCTCCCAATACGCTTTGGTTGCGGTTGATGAGGCTGTGAGGCAAGCAAATTTAGATTTTGACAAAGTAAATCGGGATAGAGTAGGTGTCATTTGGGGTTCTGGCAACGGGGGGGTACAGTCATTTTATGATCAGGTAATGGAACATGCTCAAGGTGATGGGACGCCACGCTTTACTCCCTTTTTTATTCCCAGAATATTGGTTGACATTGCCTCAGGGATAATCTCCATAAAATATGGCCTCAGGGGAGTTAATTTTTGCCCGGTTTCTGCATGCGCAACGTCAAATACGGCATTGATTGAAGCTTTTAATTACATACGATGGAATAAAGCAGATGTCATAATTTCTGGCGGATCAGAGGCGCCTATTAATCCTTCTGTTGTGGCGGGGTTTTCTTCCGCAAAAGCTTTATCCACAAGAAATAACTGTCCAAAAACGGCTTCTCGGCCTTTGGATCCTACGCGTGATGGTTTCGTAATTGGAGAAGGTTCTGGAGCGTTAATCCTTGAAGAATTATCGCATGCAAAAAAAAGGGGAGCTGTTATTTTGGCGGAAATTGTAGGTGGAGGTATGGCAGCTGACGCATATCATTTAACAGGAACTCATCCTGATGGATTAGGGGCGGTTTTAGGAATGAAACTGGCGCTTAATGAAGCCAATTTAAAACCCTGTCAAGTGTCAAGTATAAATTTGCATGCTACATCAACGCTTCTCGGAGATACGTCAGAACTGAAGGCAGTTGCAACACTTTTTCAGGAAGTTAACGATCTGTCCCTCTCAGCAACAAAATCTATGACCGGTCATTTATTGGGCGCTGCCGGAGCAATTGAGGCGATTGCCTCGATTATTTCAATACGCGAACAATGTGTGCTACCAACAATTAATACCACCTCAATTGAATCTCCTTATCAGTATTTCGATGTGCCATTGCTCCAGCCTAAAAAAAAGGAGATTACATATGTTATGAGCAATACTTTTGGCTTTGGTGGGCATATAGCGTCAATTCTATTTAAGAAATGGTAAAATATTATCGGAGCGTAATATGTCCTTTTTGAGATTCTTTTAAATCGAAGACCCAAGTAAAATTGCCAATAAAATGACTCCCTGTGAAACCTAGCTGGGGATATAAGCTTTTGGGAAAAAATATACGATTATTTTCTAAGCCTCTTATTCCGGATTGCGGAGCAATTCCGTCCTGAAGACAATCTTCAATTTTTTCGTTCGACCCATATTGCCATACCTCCTTCCATTCTAGTGGATTTACAAATCCTGAAGAAGGATTTTCCGGACAGAAAATATAGTATCCACCAAAATTTATCTTACCGCGAAGCGACTCAATAATTCCTTGAGAATAGGCAAAACCCATGCTATGACAGACAATGTAAAGGGTGTCTTTAGATTGAGAATACAAATTGTGATTCGCAAGAAGTTGTGTTAAATTTTTTCCTGCGATAATTCCACTTTCCTTACGATCTTTAAATCCTTTATAGTTTAAATCGGTCGGAAGTAACTCCGATGTTTTTTTTACTCCAAATTTAGGTAATGAAACGTACTTGCAGGAATGGTTGTTTAGATCTGAACAAACACTCGGATAATTTGATGCGGCAAAGTAGAAATGAGTTAAATCTCCTAAATTGTTCAATAAGGAAAGGTTAAACGGAATTTTATGAGTGCTGTAGTTCGATGTTTTTATGGGATGATGACCATCAACGTAAAAAACGTGATGGGGTTGTAATTTTTCAATAAAACGATCGTCAAACCGATTCCAATGGTTCCAATACCCATGAATATCAGTTCTATATATTTTATTGTTTGTCCTCTCTATTTCAATTTTATTTTCAACTATTCTTTTTAACATGACAGCACGAGAAAATTCGTTGGTTGATAGAAAGGGAGAGCGATAACCATTAACAAATAAGACAATTCTTTTACCCGGTTTTTCCGTGGAAAATTCGGTTGAGAAAATTTCTTTTCCACCGTAATCGAAGACTCGCTCCTCTGTTATTTCATTTTGATCATTAATATACTCTATTTTAACGTAGTGATTTTGTACTCGGTAAACCAATGTATCATTCCGATATATTAACGAATTACTTCCTTCCTTAAATTTTAATTGATTTTCTTTATTTAATTGAAAAATAAGAACAGGTGCGTTTCGTCGCATGTACCACTCACCTTTCTTTTTAATGAAAATTTGCGAACTCAAATTTGTAGTCGTGTCATTCTCAAAAAACAATTTATCTTGAACCTTTGACTTGATATTCGAAATCTCCACATCCTGTGAGAAATCAACAATTTGTGACTCTAAGACATAGTTGCTAGCGTGGTAAACATCAATCAAGTGGAAACTAAATCCATTAATGAAAATTAAGAAAAACATGGAGAAAATACGGATTATCCAAACTACAAATTTTAAGGACCAATTTTTGTTTTTCGAGAATCTTTTGGTAAACCTGATAAAGAGAAAAAATCCGATAATTGAGGCCACCAAAACAATCAAGTGAGCAGGACAAATTTTTATTTTCAGCAGAAAAGCAAATGGTTTAAAAAACCAATTGTCTTGTTTCAAGTATTTTATTCCAAAATTTTCTTTTTTTGACCTGTTTATATGTGCTAAGGGGTCATTAGCATCAAATTGAATATTCCCATTCTCATCCTCATTCCATATGTAATAGGCCATTAAACCTGTCTCCTCTTGATTCTTGAACACAGAACAGTCAGTTGAATAATTGATCTTTGCCTGTCTCATCACATAAATTGCATTGGTGTCTGAGATAAACTTCGTACTATCAGGTTTATGAGTAACACCCAAACTGCTTGCTACACAAGCGAGAATAAGATTGTCTCCGTTATTAGGGTTATCAATAAAAGCAAATCCGAGTGCATTAAATGCTGCAAAATCCGGATTAGAGGGTTGAGTTGGAAGACAAAATATTGTTAATGAATTCGAACCACTGATGTTATGCCGTGACTGGTAGTTTGTAATAAGAGAGAGCATCAAAAAATTGGGTTCGCTTGAATTATTTATTCGGGGAATTGATAAGGAATCAACTTTAAGTTCCTCTTGTGATGAAATAGAGAGGCGCAAACCTGCAGGCTCATAGTAACTCTGTAACCTCAAAATATTCTCAATCTTTGACTTAAAATTGATTCCAACTAGTCGAATATTTATCAGCCTGTAACTTGGCTGCTGCGAGTATCCTTTTAAGATAATAAAAGAAAAAGTCAAAATGAGGCTTGTTATCCTCACACCGCTCATCTTCGCGTACTTGCTAAAGATGCATAAAAACTTTCTTTGCCAATAATTCATCTTCGGATTCTCTGTAGTCGGGGTCATCTACGCAACAATCTACAGGACAAACCGCTGCGCATTGAGGCTCATCATGAAATCCAACACATTCTGTGCATTTGTCATGCGTTATGTAATAAACATCCATACTCACGGGATCGTGGGGGTGATCCGCAAAAAGCTCGTTACCATCCAATGTTGAGATAATTCCTTTCAAGGAGGTACCGTCAGAATACTTCCATTCAGCACCACCTTCGTAGATGGCGTTGTTCGGACATTCAGGCTCACAAGCTCCGCAATTTATACATTCGTCGGTGATCATTATTGCCATTTCAAAACTTTTTACAAATATAGCAACGCTAATTCGCTTTTTTTGTTTAAAAAGTCGTTTTTTTGAAGTTAATTATGACAACTACTCAACAAATTTTCGCCTGGTGTCAACTCGGAAGGTTACTAAAAGCCCACGCCAAAAGCATAGAGTGGCATACAGATATTGACTTTATATCTGAGCAGCAGTACATTTCTTTCGAGAAAACTATCGAAAAAACTTTTTACAGAAATGGTTGGTTCGAGCAAAACGAAGTGAGAAATGCAATGCTTGAAATTTCTGATTGGTTGACTGAGACGAATTTGAAAAATTGGCTGTCGAAATACAAAACAGTGATACAAAAAAATATGACGGTGGCTATAATCATGGCTGGCAACATACCATTGGTTGGATTTCACGACCTTATATGTGTGCTTTTTTCCGGTTTCAAGGCAAAGATAAAATTGAGCTCAGAAGATGATCTATTGATTCCGGAAGTAATAAATTATCTAACCAGTATAGCTCCTTTTTAT
>Ga0194117_10005534_pt1 | contig 11460 bp, 7 predicted proteins | sample TA2MahsurfametaG_FD_160579 | JGI IMG/M metagenome (GOLD analysis project Ga0194117, IMG submission 160579) | Freshwater microbial communities from Lake Tanganyika, Tanzania - TA2015009 Mahale N1 surface | ecosystem: Environmental > Aquatic > Freshwater > Lake | place: Tanzania: Lake Tanganyika...
TTTTTCAAAGAAACAATTACTTGCTAAAGATAGGTGAGAGACAGGTTGATTGATTTTGCTTCAGTCAGCACAATGCCCTCAGCTTGAGACTTAGAAACTCTTTAAGAACCGGCTAAGTCAACCAGATGAATCTTGGAATAAATCTAGGTTGCATCACTTAAATTTCTGGCTTTGATATTGAGAGTGAAAATGCAATGAGATCTCGAAGAAACTTGGTTGATTTGAGTTGAATTTGTTTTCCTTATGAAACTTCCTCTCCCCAGCAAATCAAGAGCTTCTTCTTCACAATTCACTTGATGCACACTTAAATTTTTCATCTGCACATTTGATTCTTAATCTTATAGAAATGTGATTTTAGTCCATTGATCTAAGCTCAACTACCAGTGCTTTTCATTTAGAAGATCATAGGCATTTTAATTATAGATTTCGGTGAAGGAAACTTGTAATTCATAGCAATATCTTTTAGATCTTTTTTCGAACTATTCGAACACATAAGAAACTACTCTGGGAATTATGCCACGCAGTTACCAATCATCACCTCCACTCATCGTAAAAGTTTTACCTGAGCCTGTTTGACCATATGCAAAAATTGTGCCATTGTAACCATCTAAGCAGTTGTCTATGACTGGTCTTGCTACTCCTTAGAAGATGTCTCCCTGTGATGAGTCAGGAGCGAAAATGTGATTGAAAGTAAAAGAATGATTATCTTTTGCATTGGAGAGTTTGGCTCTTGAGACTTGTAACTCGATGGTATTATCAGAGAGAACCAAGTAAGGAAAACTAGTTTATGAGTGAGTTACAGCTAATTGTGGTTGTCCTGCGGTCTGATTCTTGCGAAAACTTGTAGATGTTACTTGACCATTCTAACGTCCTATAATTATAATTAAAGCTGTGAGCGCATCAGAATTATATCTAATTGGTTCAATTTTTTATTTGTGATTTAAGAAGAATTTGCAGTATTCACAAAAAACAGAGGATAGAAGTTCAAAAACTAATAGACTAGAAGTGAGATCTTGAAATAATCTTCTAAGAGCAAGTAAAATCAGGCTCAAAGAAAAGACAAAATTTAACTATTAGGCAATTTTAGATGTTAAGGTGGGCTATTGTATCAAAATTAGATCGTATTTAAGTTTATTGTGTTGGTTTGGTAATTTGCAATTACTCTTAGCTCTTATATACTATTCGCTCTTTTTAAATCATAATTATAAATAACATGATCAGGGTACTCTCACGTGGACTACGCAATACTCTCTCGATCTCCAACCGAAGGTATTTTTCAACCTACAGCAACGAAAAAGATAATCAGTTGCTCTCAGTTCTTGACAACTCATAAAAATTTTATAAAAATCTTTATGGAGTTGAGTTAGATAAACATGTCATGCCTCAATCTATTGTTACCTTTTCTTGGAGAGCAGAGCAGATGAAAATCTACAGAAAAAAAATGCCAAGCTACGTTGTAGTAATCATCAAGAAGGTGATTGATGATGCACAAAATCACATGAAACATGAAGATACTTAAAAATAAGTCTAGCCCATCGATAATTTTTACAAGGTAGCCACTTATTGTAAAGTCAAGTATTAACCATAATACACTGAATTTTAAGGTCTCTTCAGAGTAAAACTCAATAAAGTCTAAGCCCTTGCATAGAAAAACAATAAGCAAGAGAGTATGTAGATCATCGAAAATCACTAAGAAGAGTAAGATGAAGATGTTGTTGATGAAGTCGAAAACACTTAGAATATGTCTACTCAAATCTCTATTAAAAAAAATCCTCGCAAGTTCAATCTAAATCTCTACTATCTTGACGTTGATAAGATCTAAGAGCCACCTGTCAACATCGACTACAATCTTGAGATTAAATTGAAGTTCTTGATCGAGACTTACAAAACTTTCGTCCCTTAGTCTAATAAATCTAACTTTCTGCTGTTCAATATGCATTAAGCCCTCAAAGTAGTATATATATTGGGGCAACAGATGTCGAACTAGAATATTAAAATCAAATAGATGCAGACATTTCTTGAGAGCACTATTTTTGAAAAAATGGTCATTCTTCAGAACGTTATGCAAAAGACATTCGACTGGAAATTTATCTACTTACAAATCGAAAAAGCAGCCGCAGACAATCTGAGAAACAAAAAGTTCTATTAGCTCTATAGTGAAATCTTGAAAATCGCCAAGCAGAAAATTGATGGCAAGAAGGGCAAGGAACGTACTTATCTCACAATTTAGTTTTTATTGAAAAAGTGACTAAAGAATTCTATGAGAAAAAACCTCCCAAAAACATCAAGGAAGTCTTTGAACAAGAAAAAGAAAAGTACATGCAGATGGACTAAACTGCAGTGGAAGCCTCCGTTGCCAAAAAATATTTGGAAGATTTATCCAAAATACCTTATTCAACAAAATCTGAAGAGCACTTTGATCTTTAACACGCTTAAAAAGCACTAGATGAAGAACACTATGGTATGAAGGAAGTCAAAGATGCGATTCTTTAAATCATCGCAGTCGGTAAATTAAAAGGCTCTCTAAAGGGAAAAATTTTCTGTCTTGTTGGAGGTCCGGGGCTTGGAAAAACAACCATCGCCAAATCAATTGCTAATGCTTTGGGAAGAAAATTCTATAGTATTTCTTTGGGAGGTGTTACAGATTCGTCAGTTTTGAAAGGCCATCGCAGGACCTATGTAGGTGCTTATTCTGGTAAAATCATTGAGGCTCTGAAGATATGTGGTACTAACAATCCTGTGATTCTTTTGGATGAGATCGACAAGATGGGGAGCAGTTACCAAGGAGACCCTCGTTCTGAATTACTCTAAATCCTAGATCCAAACCAAAATCATACTTTTGTTGACAACTATCTAGACGTTCCAATCGACTTGTCGAATGTGCTATTCGTATGCTCAGCTAACTATTAGAGCAATATTTCGAAGCCTCTTATTGATAGGATGGAGAAGATCAAACTGAGCAGCTATACTGATGATGAGAAGAAAGAGATTTTCAACAGACATCTGATCAGGAGAGCCATTTAAAAATCAGGAGTTAAACCTGAACAGTTCAAACTCAACCCTAACGTCCTTTAGTCGTTGATCTATGAGTATTCACTGGGAGAGTCTGGTGTGAGACGCCTTGAAAAAAATATTGAAAAAATACTTGAAAGAGTTGCTTATCAAATAGTTGAGGGAGCTTAACAACTACCCATCAATATCTCAAAGGAGAATTTGAAGCACTACCTTGGCAACTCTTACTTCAGCCGGAAAAATCATGAAGATTTATAAATTGGTATGGCAATCAGTCTAGGAGGAGGCGAATATGGGAGCAGGCTCACTCACATCTAATCATTCAAGAAATCATTTGTAGGCAAAAAGGATCACAGAAGAGCAGTGATGGGGGTAGTTTGGGAGATATTTTCAAAGAAGCTATGAACATAAGCTACACTTATGCCAGAAACTTCTTATACTAATCAATCAGTAATACCTTTTTGTACGAAAATGAAGTCCACATTCACGCTCCAGATGGAGCTTCAAAGAAGGATGGATCTATGGACTCTCTAACTATCTGTGCTTCCTTGGTGTCTTTAGGTATGCTATCTTTTATTTAGCCATTCAGAAGGGAGTGAAACGAGGCTATGCGATGTCAGGAGAGATCAATCTGCATGGTAAAGTCTTGAGGACTCATGGAATAAAGTAGAAGTTGCTGCTTGCAAGAAGGTAAAAGATTTGGAATGTGATTCTGCCAGCTGATAACAAAGCGGATGTGTAGATGCTGAATGAGAGTATCAAACAAGGTTTTAATTTCCACTTCGTGTCTGAGTTTAAGGAAGTGTACGAATTACTTTTCGACCAAACACAGCCCGCTTTAAACAGTGAGTTGTTCGTGAATATAACTAGGTAGCAATCGAAGAGGCACCAGTTGCTGTGATAATTATCATAATTTATCTCTGATTATTATTAATCTTGATATTTCCCCTCATTGTTTCCTATATCTGACAATTTAGTTGTTTGCCGCTCTCTGGGTTAATATGTTAGATCTTTGGTTATTATTACTTGGGAGTAATTTATGACCTCTCAATGTAATACAGCTCCTTTATAATATAACATTCATTCATGAGTGGATCTGCAAACAATAACTAGCTCACCAAAAGTATCATCACACGCGAAGAAAACGAATCTTTACAGTTTCGGGAAGAGCCTTATCGATGGGTAATTATTGTGCTGGCAGCCTGCGCTATGGTACTCAATGGACTGCTGAATAATATCATAATTCCCATAGCTCATAAACTTTCTGTGCTCTACGATCAATCATCTCAAGTAGTCAACTCTGCTACAATTATGTCCTTCCTCATCTTCTCCTTGATAAACATCCCTGTCAACTTTTTACTAGATAAAAAAGGTATTAAAATAGGATATAGAATCGGCCTAGGGCTTTATTTAGTGGGCATGCTGTTAGCTTGTTTGGTCAATCTTTGCTTCCCTCTTCTTATTTTAGGCTATACTCTCTTTACTTTTGGCCAGCCTTTCATACTCAATACCCCAGCCAAAATAGCCACGTATTGGTTTTTCCCTCAAAACGTAACTGATTCTCAATTCAGAGAGCACTGGCTACTACCCTACTAGTTGGCTCGAGCATCATCGGCTCTGGCTTGGGCTTTGCTATACCTACCTTGGCCATTGATGAGGATAGTCAAGGTGAGTTTGCACAGAGATAGGTATTTTCACTCTATCTCGGCTATGGAATGGCGACTTTCGTTCTGCTGGTTTTGAATGTTGGTTTTTTGAGAGAAAGGCCAAAGATCCCTCCTTCTAACTTAGTTGAGAAAGAGTAGCTTTCTCTCAAAGAGACATTTAAAAGCTTCAAAAATGATAGAAATATATGGAAATTTTATGCCTGCTACTTTTTAGTGTATGGTAGCTTTCAAACTTTTGCCTCAAGTGCTAACCTTCTCATCAAACCATTTGGAGCATCTGATTTAGACATCTCAATTGCTGCCATTTTTCTCATCCTGTTTGGGACAGTTGGAGCAGTTATCAGCTCTTTAATTCTCAAAAAATATCGATGCTTCAAACTGATTTTGAGAACTTGCTGTCTAGGAGCACTGACATGCATCATTCTTTTGGCCATTCAGCTTGCATCTATAAATTCTCCTGCTCTAATTAAGCTCAACGTGGGAATACTTGGTCTGTTTTTGACTCCAATCATACCAACTTGCTACTAACTCGGATGCTAATTAGCCTTTCCTGTCGGTGAGGCACAGATCACAGGTTTGCTGAATGGCAGTTCTTTGATTTGGGCCTTTATTTCTGACTGTTTACTCACTGTCATAATCGGTTTTGGTTCGAAACAACAATCTATGATTTTCATAATTGTGTTGATAGTTTTCATAGTGATTGGAAATATCCTCTGTTTTACTATCAATATTGACCTTAAGCGGAAAGCCTTCGAAGAGCGTTTGAGCCAAAATTCAACGCGTTAGTCTTAGAATGTAAGTGTGCGTAAGAGTATTGAGATGGCAGCGAGTTTAGAGGAGAAGAGTGAGTCAACTAACTCGACTTAGTATAAGTAATACAAAAACATCAATTAATAACAAATATGATTCTTTATTATGATCTGTAAAATCAACTTTAACAATAAACTCCTCTCCATTGAGACAACATTTGGATTCTGGGCTTTACAGTATATAAGAAGACCATAACAGATATATTTTGTTGGAAGTTAAACTCATATAAATAAGTGTTGATTCATAGTGTGAGTATAATTGATAATTTATCTACTATGAAGCTCATTGTTGTTGCACTCATTGCCCTCTTCGCCTGTTTCGCTGCTGCTCAGCAATGCACCGAAGCCATGCAAATCGCCTGTGTTGATGACTTCAGACTTGCCTACCCCGTCTGCAAAAAGGCTGCTGAAGCCGGAGGATCCGATACTGCTGCTGACCTCGCCTGTTTGAAATACTTCAATAAAATGAAACCTGAATGCTGGCCCTGCATCTGCATGATTGCCAAGACGGAGCACCTTCCCGTCAAGGGATGCTGATAGTCTAAAACATCATACATCTATAACTCAATATCAGAGCATCACTTCTGTAAAGATTGCCTTGATTGTAAGATTACACAAATCAGACTTGAAGGTAGCCATTGGAGGGAGCCCAAGTTAGATTCACTGTGTTAATGTTTGATTATTTAATTTATAGATGAATAGAGCTCTCTCCAAAATCGACAAAATCATTCTTCTCTGTAAAAATGTTGATAAAACTGCCTCTATATACTCCGAAACGCTAGGTCTAAGAGTGTTCGTGCAATCTGCTGAATTTGTGTAGCTGAGAGACTCTAATAACACTCCACTTTATCTGCAGCAAAGCAGAAATCCAGCGCAGCTCAGTAAAGGATACAGTCCTATTCTCAGTTTCAACGTAGATGTAGAAATAAAATTAGCAAGGTTGAAAAATTCGATTTAGTGTGCTAGAAATTGATGAGGTATGAATTGATACTAGATGGCGAGATTATTCAAACAAGTAACGGCAAGTTAGCCACATTTTTAGGACCTGATGGTGAGACCATTTCAATCAATGACATGAAACAGTAGTAGGAAATCGTTGAGTAATCCACTTAAGCCACTACTATTGAGAATGAGGAGATCAAGAGAATCTTATAGAAAATAAAACTATGAAATCTGTTTCAAACGATGATTGTTTCTACGGATGGATAAGGATCAGAATTATTAATAGATTGTGGATCTGTACTTCTGCCAATTTTTGTAGTTATTCTGGCAGACAGACTATCGTTCATACAAACCAAAAGGAGTACCCTTATACTAAGGGATTGAATAGTTGTCAATATGAAGGATCTAAAGATGGTTTTAAAAAGAAGTGAGTGGATGTTGAATGAGTCGGGCGATTGGTCTAGTGGTATGATTCCTGTTTAGGGTACAGGAGGTCCCGGGTTCAATTCCCGGATCGCCCCTTTTTATCATCTTATAATCATTGCTTTTATGTATCAATCTGATATAATCAAGTTTTAAATCACAAGCAACGTATAATCATTCAAATTCCTCGACTTTTTGTCTTTTTTTATATAGTCTTTTTCTTGTTAAATTTACCTCCTGAAAGTCTCTTCTCAGTAAATAGAGAGTCTGAATTACCTTACTTCAATGCCTAAAGATGAGGTTTAATGTATTACTCTAGTTATTTGGAGCACTTATAGTAAACTGTTTCAGGCTGGTTGTAGATCTTGCAGTTTTTGAAAATTTTACTAATATCATCACAAAAGTGCTCTCTGTCTTTGTATTCACTATTGTTCAACTTCTTTTCTATAGTCTTCAGATCTATTGGTTCTTTGACTACTAAATGATAATCGGGAACATCTTATAGAGAGACAGGTTCTCTAAAAGGCCAAGAACTTTGATGTTTCTTTAGCAACTATAACACGTTTTGGCACTCCAATAAAAAAGAAACTTCTTTAGTCTTGATCAATTCTTAGTGGTCTTGCCAAGTCCATCCACTTTCTTTTACACCCGGAATGTCGATTGGATTTATTCTGAAGGTTTATTCTTCGCCTAATGAATTTGTTCTTGTGTAAGGCTCACCCACCATACTCTAAAGTTTATAACCATCAAACTTGTGATTGTTTATGGATAGCTCTTTGATTTTTTGTATGACGAATTCTTTTTGTCTTTTGATTATGTCGCTTATTTTGGAGTAGTCGATAGTTGGATGGACAAAACATTCCATCATTGTTCCCCCTTCGTAGTCTTTGATGTATCCTTTCCATCTTTCAGGAGGCATCCTGCATTCTTTGCTGAATCCTTGCTTTCTAAAATAGCCTAAGGCCAGGTTATCAGCGTAAGTCATGAGATATTAAACTTTTCTTCTCTGCATCTCCTCTAAGTCAAATAGATATTACCTTTTAGCTTATTCATCAGTCTAGTTCCAAAACCTTTTATTTGCTAAGTAGAAGTGATAGCGAGAAATGCAATTTCTGCAAATCTCTCGGCCTTAAACTCTCTGAAACAAATTCCACCGACAACTTTCGTGTTGTTTTTTAAAATGATCATAGATTAATGGTTGCGATCAAAAACTAATTTCACGATGTACTCTTTGGGCATCTTCGGTAGTTGTCTTGCGAAGATATTCTTGAGATCTAACAGAAATTTAAGGTTTTAATGATTTTGGTCATTACGTATAACTTTAAAGATTATCTGATTCTGGCGTTCTTGTTCTTTGGCAGCATTGTCTCTGGCCACAAAGCCAAGTCCAACGTTCTAAATAAAAGAAGCATTACCTCTCCGTGCATTCCTACGAAATTGTTAGGCTTGTCCTTCTCTTATTCCATGTCACTCAAGTAAAATATTGTAGAGATTATGAAGTGATTATATATACAAATCATCAATCAAAAGGCGCCTCTCATCCTTTAAACATTTTTATGTGTCTCTTACAGTGTTTTTGTAAATTAGAAGTAGTCTATATTAAATTGTCTTAGCTTTACTATTTAGATGAAAGTGAAGAAGATTTCCGTTTTAATAGTTTGAGGAGGTTTGATCTGAGAATAAACTGCATTTAGAGTCAGAACTAAAAAATAACTTTCAATTTTAAATCGTTTTAAAATTTGGCCATTATGTGATTTTTTTCCAAAATCATAGACTATTTTTGATGTTATATTTTATTCTTCTATTTTGAGGATAGGTTCAAAATTGTTAAAACTAAAATTGAAAACAGATTGTTACTTCCACAGACTCAGCTCGACTTCCCTTTAATACATTCATTACTGATAACAACTGAAAAACCAAGCAAGATTTCAAGCTTATCACCTTATTAATAACTTTATTAATTTTAATCATTAAAAATAATTACAATAATATTGGCACTATGATGAGAAGGAACCTACAAATACCTTTGAACGAACTTCAAAATACACTCGATAACAAAACTCTTGATTACTCAGTTTCCACGGAAGGCTCTTCTTCTCCAAGAGACTAGGAAACCACTATCTGCCAAAAATCTTCCATAAAGAAGGATAAGGAAAAATCACAGCTATGCAAAAAATACTTAGAAAATGGTTTCTGCCCCTATTAAAACAAGTGTAAGTTTGCCCACGGTTCGCACGAACTACGTAAAAATCAGCAACTTAACTCTAAGTACAAAACTAAGGAGTGCGGAGTCTATCTCTAAAAGGGACAATGCATGTATGGATAGAGGTGTAATTTTATTCACAGACATGCTAAACCTGTAAGAGAGGCAGGGAGTGGAGATGCAGGATGGCAGTAGATAAAGGCTGAGTCAAGATTACAGTCGCGACTACTGACTTTAATGAATCTCTTCTGAGCTTCTCTGTTTGATGATATTTGCGCTTTTATTTTTATCTCTGGTGCCTTTATCACTTCAAAATGACGGCAACAAGTTGTTAGCCGAGTTTATAAGTAAGGTTGCTAAATTTACAGTTAATCAAAGAAAGTGTTAGTTTGAGATAACTTTATATAATATATATACTATGAATCCGAGAGACTCAAATGACGACGAGACAACTACAATGAACAAAATCATAATAATTTAGTGTTTGGATCTCGATCTCAGTCAAAGTTTCGAAGTCAGTATGCCCTACGATTACCACAGGCGAGAGCTTGATCTCGGACATTCACTTCATCATCTTCTAAAAAATAGTAGCCTTTCTGTTATACAGCCATCCAATTTAATACTCAACTCCAAATTTTTTACTTCCATCCCATTCAACAACTTTTCTAGTATGCAGGTGTCTATCCTTTCAAATTCCCACTGCTAATTGGATAGGATTTCATCTCAGAACAAGAGATTACTATCAGAATGAGGACACTCAATAACTCCTCTGAACAGATTTTGCTTTTATAGAAGGAGGAGAGGGAGGAAAAAGAGAAGAGAAAAAGAGGAGGCTCAAGGACAATTAAGTAGGTTTTGTAAAAAGTATCACAGTGGAGGTCAATCAGCCAGAAAAATCCCAAAATCAATCTGTAGGAAGGAGCTAAGATTGTAGGCATCCCTAAAAAGACTTTGGACGACTATTACGCCCAAATCAAACTAGGTTCATAGTTTGATTTCGATTTTTAAAAAAACTTAGACGAAAACATAGGTATTTTGCGTAGTTTCGTGAAGTAGAAAAACATAAAGAAGAAAGAGTAATTTAATGACTTGTAGTTCCTTGATACCATTTTGAAATTCGAGGACGCAGAGAGTGAGTAAGAGTAGGAATAATGAATCAATTATAAGTTATTATTCACCTTATTATTAACTATCTTGAAAAGTTATGATTATCAATAATATGTAAGGCAATATAAAATAAACGACTCTTCTCAAATAGAGGACAATAAGAATCAAAAATGCAGCAAGTAGGAGTTGAACTTTATCAATCCTCATCATCTACTGAGATCGAACCATTTTAAAATTACTTTCCTTAAATTGAGTTTATCCTCTTTAAAATCCACTGATTCGCACATGCGAAGAAAAAGTAAGTACCAGGCGTTAACATCTCGACTATAGCGACCACAAAAAACTATCCGATTAGGTTCCTACTTCCCTCTAAGTCCCACAGAATGGCATAACTGACCATCAGACTGCATGTGATTGTGAAACAAAAGCTTTTTCTGAGATAAATGTGGTACTTGAATTGATTGGGAAGTATTTTATACTAGTAGTCTTTTTTCTCTAACAGCTCAATCTCATTTTAGTTAATTCTCTGAGTCTGCATACTACGCTTCAGCTATTTTTTTCTAGACTTTTCGTTATTTAGGATCTAGCTGATTGACACTATCTGATGGACTCCAATTAGCCCTATGACTGTGTAGAGTAAAAGTAAGGTATACTTGATTTGAATGGTCTTAATGAATATAACAGACATGATTAAGTAGAAAAGTAAGGCGATAATGGTCAGAACGAAGCATTTTGCACATTGGAACTATTAAAGTACAAATCTTAGGAATACCAAAAAGAGAGGAAAAATCCAAACTAACTTAAGTATATACGATATTAGGGAAAGTGCCTGTCCGAAAAACAATATAGATACGAGATCTACTGCGATTGATAAGGCTGAGAACAAGAATATTGTCTTGTCTAGTTTGTCGTAGTAGATTCTGGGAGATTTGAGTAGCTCTTTGATGAACATGAACAACATGTATGCCTCCAAACTTATGATTGGTATCATCCTCATGCAGAAGGAACATATTTCGAAGGGATTGATATCGATGGTTATCGATTGTGAGGTTTGATCGTCCATAAACTGAAAGGTGTATCAACTCAAAGTTTATATTATAAAGCCAAAATTATAGTTTTGATTATAGGTAGTAATTGACTTTAAACAAGGAAATGACTTATCAAAATCAATTCTATGTACTAAATATTGGAATCTGCTCCATCTTGTTGCTTTTGAAGCTAGTTAAAGTTACCAACAAGTTCACTATGACTAACACTGAAAGCAGCATAATTAGTTTAGTTAGTAGACTGATTCCCC
>Ga0194117_10005547_pt1 | contig 11441 bp, 13 predicted proteins | sample TA2MahsurfametaG_FD_160579 | JGI IMG/M metagenome (GOLD analysis project Ga0194117, IMG submission 160579) | Freshwater microbial communities from Lake Tanganyika, Tanzania - TA2015009 Mahale N1 surface | ecosystem: Environmental > Aquatic > Freshwater > Lake | place: Tanzania: Lake Tanganyika...
GTTAATAAGATAAAAATTGAAGTAGAACCTTTTGAAACAACTGATACGATAATCATCACAAATATCTTTGCTACTAATACAAATCTCTCCTACATTCATCATTACATGGAAAAAATTACCAAGATAATTAAGGATGATGATAACATTAAATACATTTTAAGAATTGAAGAATCACCAAGAGCAATAATTTACGTGATCCTGAAAGATAAGAGCAAAGCACTCTTAACTTTCAATAATATTGAATCTAAGCTTAAAAAAGTAGCTGTTGCTGGCGATCTGTCAGTAAAATTTGCTCAAAGCAAAAATGCTGGCTCTGTAACTGGAAACATTGAATTGAACTTTTACGTCAATAACCAATCTTCCATGAAAAATAACTGGGAAGCTATACATTTTATAAGAGAAAACTCTAAAAACTTATTCTCGAATGTAATTGCAATAGCTCCGTCATTAGTTCAGGATTATAAATTTTTATGTGACCAAGATAAATTATTCCAGTATGGGCTTACACAAAGGGACATATCAGATACTCTAGATATCCTGTTTAATGCTAGAAAGATCAGTAACTTTAAACATTATGATAATATTTATGATGTTATAGCTAGATCAGACATAAAATTTGGTCAAATGCTTAGGAATGTTCAAAATATGTTGATCTCAGTCCCTAAAAATAGTGAAAGTATTATACAACTCAAGGATATATGTATGATTACTAAGGTTAATACAGTAAGCCAAATTCTTCGTTATAATGAACAATATTCCATTGAAGTTATTGCTACTGCAAAAGCTGGGATTAAATTACAAGAAGCTGTCAATTTTCTTGATCAGTTAAATAGGAAATTACCAAATGATACTAATATTATCTACACTGATCAAACTCAAATGTTAATTGATTCAACATCCTCATTTACAATACTCATTACTATAGCTGTTTTAGGGCTTTATTTATTAATGTTTGGAAGATTTAATAATTTGGTAATTTCACTGATTATATTAGTGGGTGGAATTCCTGCTGCTCTAAGTGTAGCAATGCTCAGCTTATATTTTACTCAAGGTGGTTTAAATATATATACTGAAATATCACTTATCACGCTAGCTGGATTAATAACAAAACATAGTGTTTTATTATGCAGTGCAATATATCAGAAACAGCAAGAAGGTGAGATGTATTTGAAAGCTATAATAGCAGGTTCGGTTTCAAGAATTAGAGCTATATTAATTACTTCTCTTGCCATGAGTATAGGTTTATTATCACTTTTCTTTGATACTGGAAATTATTCCAATAGCCGTTTCCAAATGGCTATGGTTCTAGTTACCGGAATTGTTGCCGGATCAATATTAACAGTTTATATAGTACCATGTTTTTACACAATTTATTCCAGTTTTACTATCAAAGGTAGTAATTCCAATTCAATTTAACTGCGTATAAATATGTTACTTATGATTACTAAGTTTGCAGTTAAAAATGTATTAATTAACAAAATTAATTGTTATTAAATAGAAAAAATGATAAGATATTTAATTAATATTAAATAATATTATTTATGGATTATTCAGAACCTTGTCAATATTCGATCAGATTAATAGAAAAACTGAAATCTTTAGATACTAAGAATATACTGGACTTTAATTTGATTAATAAGGCTATCTACTGGGCTAGGAAATATCATGGTGATCAAAAAAGAAAAAGTGGAGAGCCGTACTATTCGCATCCTCTAGAAGTTGCTTATATGATTTCTGATTATAAGCTAAAAACTGATGTAATAGTAGCAAGTATTTTACACGATATAATAGAGGATACCGAAGTTACTGTAGGAATGATATTTGATAATTTTGGGCAGAGAGTAGCTGAGACGGTTGATAGGCTTACTCGTGATAGGCCTGATGGAACGAAGTTAAGCGTATCAGAAATAATAATCAATGCTTATCAAAAGCAAGATGAAGAAGTGCTACTAATAAAGCTATTTGATAGATTACATAACTTAAATACCTTGGGTGCAATGACACCAGAAAAGAAACAAAAAATTGCCTTGGAAACATTAAGTAGTTTTGTATTATTAGCTTTGTCTTTAGATTTAACTACAGAACAACTTATGACAAAGTTATGTTTTAGTCATCTGAAATTAAATTACTCTCAACCTAGCTTGTCTTTTGCTAATTCCAGATTAAAAACACTAGAATTAGAGTCTTTAAACGATATTATGCCGTATATATAACCTATAATAATAGGTAATACTAAAATCAATAACCCCATATGTCCGTATCTATTTGTTAAGAAAAATAAACCAAAAGAGGATACTATATACATAATTGCCCTAGATATAGCAAATACCAAGCTGGTACATGTAAACCTATTTAATACAGGGAAACGAATAAAAAACAAAGCTCTTGCAGGGAAACCAGTTGGAGCTATAACAGCTACGAATAATTGAAACATAAGCAATTCAAAAGGAGTAGTAACAGAATCTAGCATAGTAGGAATAAATAAAGCTAACATTGCAAAAATTGTAATCCTGACCGCAAGAATTTTAAGTGGATGTATCCTAGCAACCAATAACATTAAAAATATTGCAGATAATAGTTCAACAGACCCAACGATGAAATTCTGACTTATAACTTCTTCAGGAGTAAATCCAAATTTTGTTTTTAATAAAGTACCGCAATAAATATATGCAATACAAAACCATAAAGGACCGGTACACTCAATCAAGAAATAAGCAATAATATGTCTTTTGCTTATCTTTTGTAAAGATGCAATATTTTTATCCAACGGAAGATTTACCGCTTTAAGCATATTATTTATCCTTTTTTTGGCATCTATAAACTCCGTAGTTTCTCTTAAACTAGTTCTAGCAATTGAACCTATAAGAGCAACAGCAGCTCCAAACCAAAAAGCTATTCGCCAGTTAATTCCAAAAGATGTAACAAAGAAAGCTACCCCTAAAGCAACAGTAACTCCAACAGTAGCAGCTACAGTCATTGAAGATACGGCAGAGTATCGGAGTGGAGGCTTAATCATTTCTGTTAAATATAATTCAGCACCAACAACCTCCCCCATAGATGACATCCCTTGAATTATACGACAAAAAGTAACTATCCATGCAGCAGTAATACCTATTTGAGAATAGGTGGGAAGATTTGCCATAACTATACACGAGAACGACATCAAAAAAGTAGTAATTACAACAGTAGCTTTTCTTCCGATATTATCCCCTATATAACCAAATATTAATGCTGCAAATGGTCTTAATATATAACTAGAACAGAAAGCTAATGCTGATAGCAATGAGGCTGTAAAAGGGTCAGTTTTAGGAAAAAATAACTCATTAAGAAGTACCGCCATATGAACATATAACATAAGGTCGAAATACTCGAGGAACGTGCCTATGGATAGTAATCCTACGGCTTCTTTTTGTTCTCTTGTAAGGCTTTGATGATCCTCTACTGCTTGCATTTAAGATTATTTATATTTCCTTAACTATAGTTTTATTTAATATTAAAATTAGAAACCTTGCAACTATAATTTAATTGTCTTAATTACTTGTTGCTATTTTAAACACAACATTTTTACCATTTCTATCTTATATTGATATTTTGCTCCATTTTGTAAATTCCCATAATAACTGGAAAATCTACTATAAGCATCAAATACTTCTATGGGTATATTTATAGAGCTGCCATAGATTTCAGAGCGTAAGTAATTAATTTCTTCTTCGATTTTATCTTCCTTAAGTTCAATAGACCAAGCCCTTTGTTTATCGTTTTGGTTCATGCTCCATCTATAACCACGCATCTTTAATAGGTCTTTACTTTCATAAGGAGCATTAGTTGCCCATAATCTAAATCTTATAGCTAGAGCACTCTCAAGTAATTGCTTTAAAACTGGTTGTTTTGAAATTAGTGATTCTTGAGATAAAATATGTACCCCAGCTAAACAGTCAGTTATTGCTCTATGTCCTTCAAAAAAGAAATTATATTTATAAGCAATATATTCCAGTTTATGACTTGATATTCCTTCATTCTTCCAATCCACATCGTACATTGAACAACCCCAAGGCTTAGGGGTAATATTGGGAAAGGTTATCTCAAAAAAAGCTCTGTCAAACTGAGCATTATGAGTAATGATTATATCCACATCATTCAAATAAGAATCTACCTCTTCTACATTTATCTGATGATTTTTTACCATATCATCAGTAATGCCAGTTAATTTAGTAATTGCTTCTGGAATTGGCATACCTGGGTCTTGATACCTGTTAAATTCATCCAACAACCGAAAAATACGACCGTCTTCATCATATTCAAACTTTACCATTCCAAGTTCTATTAATTTATCCGTAGCGTAAGATAGTCCCGTGGCTTCTATATCTAAAAATACTCCTATCAATTTTTTATCGGTAGAACTATCTGTGTTATATCCTTCTGGCTTGTAATATTTATTAATAATACGATATTCGCCACTTTGACGAAGTTGGTCAGCTATTTCCTCAAGTATCTTCTTTTGCATAATTTATACCAAGGATTAATTCTCATCAACCATAGAGGCAGCTTTTATGACTTCTGAAAAAGACTTTTTGTAAATATTATATATATCTTCGTCAATCATCTGTTCTGCATTACGTACTTTATTTTCAATAACTATTTTTAACAATTCAATAGCTGTAGTCATAGTAGATGAAACCATCTGACCTACAGTTTCTTTTGTTGTAGTATGTTCCATATCAAAAATACTGTCAAAAACCATATTTGATAATTCGTTAGTATCAAATTTAGAAACTTTAGGGGCTTTATTGAATTTTCTTTTTTGCATTTTACTCTATTTTTTAGTATTGAGCCTTATCACGATCTTTTCTTAAGCAATTCAAAAATGCCTTGAGCGGACTATGAGGATTTATTGCTATTATTTCTTCTAAAACTGCCGTTAATTCTTCCTCTCTTCCCAAATGAAATAAAGGTTCAACTTTTACTGAATATCCTTCTTCATTCTTAGAATCAATTGCAATAGCTAGGTTTGCACTATCAAGAGCCTCTCTATAACGTTCCATCCTATTTAATGCCTTTGCCTTTTTTATATACATTTGGTAAGCAGCAGGAGAAGAAGGGTCTGCTGCTATTGCTTTATCACATAGATATATAACCTGGTCATATTCTTTATTGTGTAAAGCTACATGAGCTTGATGATGTAAATGTCCGTGGTCATCTACAGTATTATTTGAAAAAAAGATTTTATATATAAAAAATCCTCCAAGAAGAAATACCAGTACAAATAAGTATTTTGCGTAATTAAATTGCATTTTTATTTCCCATGTCTCTTATCTGTTAGATTAACTTATTTAGAATAGCTTTTGAACATCCATTATATCAATTTAATATTAGTAGCCGATAACTTACCTTTTTGTGTTACAGTTTCAAAACTGACTTTCTGACCTTCATTAACGCTTTTGATACCAGCTTGCTCTAAAGCTGAGAAGTGAAAGAATATGTCTCTTGATTTATCGCTAGGTTCTATAAAACCGTAGCCTTTTGTAGAATTAAACCATTTAACAATCCCTGTTTGCATAGTATATGTACCTTATTAAACTTTATTTATTACACGCATCCTTTAGCTTCTTCCCTACTTTAAACCTAGGTTGATTATATGCTGGAATATCCAAGGCTAATCCCGTTCTTGGATTACGTCCTCTTCTTGCTGCTATTTTATTAATACCAAAATTACCGAAGCCAACAAGGGATATTTCGTTACCCTCTGTCATTGCGTCTATTACAGAAGAAGTAAATGTATCAATAACATCGTGGGCAGCTTTTTGGGTAATATTGTGTTGCTGGGCAATATGCTTACTAAATCCTTCCTTATGCATAATGGTCTATTTTTATTTAATTATTAATTATAAAATTCAATTAGTTTATCTTTTATAAACATTACTAATCAGTCATTATCTTTTCTGACTCCAAAAAAATGCAGTAGCATAGTAAATAAGTTGATAAAATCAAGATACAAAGTAAGTGCTCCGTATACTGCTATACTACCTGCTCTTGCTGTAGTTCCGTTCATGGAATAATAAATTGACTTTAGTTTCTGGGTATCATAAGCGGTAAGTATAGTAAATATGCCTACTCCTATAAAAGAAACTGCAAAATCAAGTGCCGCAGAACGTAAGAATAAATTAATCAGACTAGCAATAATTAAACCTATTAACCCCATATAAACAAATGAACCAGCAGCAGTTAAATCCTTTTTTGTAGTATAGCCATATAGACTCATTACTCCAAAAGTAGAAGCAGTAATAAAAAATGTTTTAGCGATACTTGCGCTCGTATATATCAGAAATATATAACCAAACGATAATCCATTAAGAGTGGCAAATATACCAAGGTGTAACATAGCCTGCTGCTTATTCATGCTCATCAACTTACGACCAAAGAAAAAAATATGAATAAGCGGCGCAAACATCACAACATATACAAGAGGGGTAGTAAATATCATCATTGCGACTGGAGTACTATTACCTACTATATAAGCGACCAGTGCCGAAATACCAAGTGCTAGGGACATATTTTGATAAATGGAAAGCATGTATGCTCTTAAGCCTTCATCGTAATAACTGTTTGCTTCTTTCGTAAAGCTATAATTATTGTATTTCATAGTATTTTTAATAAAAAACGTTAATATTCAAATAAGTTTTTGGATATCACTAACCGATAAGCCAGTGATTTTAGCAATCTTATCAACCGGATTACCCTGGTTAAGCATCATTTTAATTAATTCAGCTTTGCCTTTCTCAATACCTTTCTCAATACCTTTCTCAATACCTTTCTCAATACCTTTCTCAATACCTTTCTCAATACCTTGTAAGATACCCTTGTTAAAGCCTTCTTCAATGTATGAATCTGCGATAGTTCTCATAATATTATTTGCCTCTTCTTTAGGTAAATTATCTATAATTATTTGTTCTAATAGTTGTCTTTTCTCTTCAGGAACTTTGGAATCAGTATACCATAAAATCAGCTTAGTGAGAACATAGTTTTGTTCCTTGTCAATAATAATAGCTTTACTACAACGTCTCATGGCTTCTTTAAGCATGAGGATGGTATCCCGCTCATGAATATGTTTCATCGTATAAAGTAAAAAACTCAAGTGTTTTTCGTAATCCATCTCATTATCCGATATTGCCTGAAGATCGATAAGACGATAATCTTCTTCTATAGTTTTTCTTGCTATATCAGGATAAGTAAATAACTCAAATATATTCCTCGGTGCAGAGTATTTCTTTTTACCGTTATATATGACTATAGGTAGAATAACTGGTAATTTATTTCTTTTGATAGTATGCCTCTCAAGTAATAATAAGGAGTATTTAAGTAATCTTAATGCTATCCAATAATCAGAGTAAGACTGGTGTTCTATAAGCGTGTATATAAAAGCATTATATTTTTTATCTTCTGCTTTATTGTGCATTTGCACTGAAAATACCATATCGCTAAGTTTTGTTCTTAGTGATTCCTCAACATACGTTTCTTTTTCAGGTTTAAGGGTAGTTAGGTCAATTAACTGTTTATATTCATCAGGCAAATACTCTTCTAGAAACTCCCGAGCTAAGCTAGGATTCTCCATAGCTTTTTTAATAAGTATATCGTGATTTACTTTATTAACTTTTTCTTCTTTGATTATATTATTTTTAGCTTTATTTATTTCTTCCTCCGTTACTTTTCCTGTTGGTTGTCCTGCAAGATTAACTCGATCGTTACCAACTATCAGATTATTACGATACTCGTTTAAACAGGTATATCTCGCTAAGAACCTTCTGATTTCCATCCGTGAAAAAGGTAAGTTTGGAATAGCAAATAACTCTTTATGAATACCGATAGCAAGTGGTAAAGGAGGAGAGTTACTTGAAAAACATTTAGAATAATGTGTTTGCAGGTATCTTAGCACAGTAGCATAATCTTTCTTTTGGGCCTGCAAATTATTAGATGTGCTATTAATCCTTAACTTCGGTAGTTTGGGTTTATCCGTCATGCACAGTCACGATAAGTATTGTTATGTTCTTCGGTATTAACAATCTTGTACTTCCCTTGCGTAGTTTGTTCAAGCCATTTTCCTAGTTTCTCCAATGAGACATGCATATCAGCTGAATATAACCAGTTTAAAATAACATTTTTAGGTAAAGTGGAGATTTCTTTGTTCATTATAAATAATAGCCAAGTTTTTAAAAAATACGATAAAAGAACAGTTATAACAAGCTGCTAAACTATAAAATGTCATCGTAAGCCTTTTGTAATTCAGTGTTAAAAGCTTCTTTATCTAAAGAATGATCAACTTTAACTAATACACCGTTATTGAAAAGATATAACTTTTCTGCATGTACTTTGGCAAACAACATTCCATCCCTATAAAGACCTATAAACTTATCGTGCATCCTGTACTCTACTTTAACTATAGCTGCCATAGATGTCATTATCTTTTTGATTAAAGATCGATCCATTAGCGATAGAGGATTAGCATCGTAGGTAATAAAAGGCCTGATTATAGTAATATTTTACTACAACTCAAGAAACAATTTTATTACTATGAAGAGATAAGCATTAAATAAATTTCTTACTTTTTTTGAAAAAATAATCAATTTTTTAATATAACATTCTCAAATCTTTGTATATCAAAATTTATAGAATAATTGAAAAGCAAACAAAGTTAGTTTGCCTATTGCGTATAACAAAATTTTACGAATGTGTATTATAACTTTGATTTTTAAATTATTCTTTATTTTAGGAGTAAGTAGGATTGTATTAAGAGGACTTTGTCCCCTTAAAATTACCCCTAAATGTAAATTGTAACTAACTATTGACCCACTATTGTAACTAACTATTGACCCCCCAACTTGATTGTAAATTAGTTAATTTTTGTTCTTTTGAACTGTAACTATCACTAACTTATCTAGATTATTGGTTGGCTTGTTTACATATTTTTCTCCTTTTGTAAAATAGTTGTAATATCTTTTTCTCCTCTAAAGCTTTTATTACCGGTTTCGATAATATGACAGTGATGGGTTAATCTATCTATAATCGCCTTAGTTGCTTTGGCATTCCCGAATATTTCACCCCATTCTTCAAACTTCAAATGAGTAGTTATAATTATAGAAGTCTGCTCATATAATTTAGCAAATAACTCAAACAATAATGATCTAGCTTCTGGTTTTATCGGTACATAACCAAGTTCATCTACAATAATCAAGTGGAATCTTTTCACTGAATCCATGAACTGGATTTCGTAATTATGTATTCTGGCATTGAGTAATTGCGTAGCCAATCCACTTAAAGTATAAAATCTAACTCTATACCCCCTTTCGATTGCAGTAAATGCAAGACCGATTGCTAGGTGAGTCTTTGCAGATCCGGAACCGCCTACTAGTATTACATTTTTATGGTTATCAATAAGTTTTTGTACATCTATATTTTCAACTAGGTTGGCGGCAGAAGTATCTGATAGTAGCTTTATTGTAGGGAACCTTGCTAACTGTAACCTATAATGCAATGAGCGTGACTTCTTATATTCATACTCTACGGTAAGAAGCTTTTGTAATACTTCACGGACGCCGCTAATACACGATTCATCAACTGATTCCATTACCTCGGTTAAATGCATTTTTATTCCCATTAGACCTAACTTATCTAATAATATTTTTATCTCTTCCATTTCCCCTCCTACGATTTTAAATATAATTTACTGTAAATACTACAATCATCATCAGGCTGAGTTTTTAATTCTATAAACTTATATTCCTCCTCTTCTATAGGTATCGAAGGATATAGGTACCGTTCTACTAATTTAGCGCTACAACCACCCGCGTTAATTGCGCAACAGCAAGCATGAGTTACCTTCTCCAATCCCAGTTTATTAATAAATGATAAGATAATGATAAATTGTTTTCCTCCATCTTCATAACTTTCTAACTTATTCCTTATCTTAGTGAATATTTCGGGCAATGAGCTCATTAGCTCCTTAAAAGGTAATCCGTTACGAAGCGCACCGGGTTTACGTTCCAAAACAGGGAGGTAGTGCAAAGGGTTATAAATTTTTTGATGACGCAGGAAACAGCGATTATGTTGGCCAATAACCTTACCTTCATGGAAGATTACTACCTTCCACGCATAGGATTTAATATTCACTGCAATTCCTACATATTCACAGGGAACACTATACATATTTGTATCGTACTGCACTAAGCTTAAAGGAGATACTACGGTTGGGTATAGCTTATAGCCTTCAAATTCACCCCTGTATTTTATTAGCTGCTCACGCTCTTCTTCATATACTTCAAAAATCGTTCTGTCTTTAAACTCAGGGTGTTTATGACTTCTAGACCAAGCTAAACACATCTCCCTAAGTTGCAAATTTATGTCTTCATAGCTTTTTCCCTTCAGTATAGGGGTAAAAAAGTTACGCCTTGTATCCCCTACCTGTTTTTCAACCCGACCTTTCTCCCAACCGGATGCAGGATTACACATACTAGGCTCAAATAAATAATGAGATGCCATTTGCGCAAACTGCTCATTTAGTTTACGCTCTGTACCGAGTATCTTGCTAACGGCAGTTTTCATATTGTCATAAATACCTTTCCGACAACAACCTTCAAAAAATTTAAATGCCTCCGCATGTGCCGCCATGACCATCTCAAGTTGTTCGTTCGGGTAAACTACTACCAAAGAATGGCGGCTATAACATAGCTTTATCCTTGCCGCCTTAACTCTAATAATCCTTTCATTTAAATTTATTTCCTCTTCACCCCAATCAAATTGAAAAGCCTCTCCCGACTCAAAATCTAACGGAATAAAAACTTGCTTACCCTTGGCTTCCAGTTCTCTGCGGAATTTTCTGGTAACCAAATTCACTGATTCATAACTTCCTTTATATCCCGATGCTTGAAGTTGTTGATATAATTTCCTAGCCGTCATTCTACGTCTTAACGGTTCCTTGCTATTTTCTTCAAGTAATTGATGCAGTATACCGAGATGGTTCTCCAAAGCCGGTTTCTTTCTGCTATGTTGTGTTAATTCAAATTTTGTCTTATCGGTACGGATAACTTTTTTAACCGTATTTTTTGATATATTAAGGGCTCTGGCTATCGTCCTTATTCCTTTACCTTCAACATAGTACATTCTTCGTATTTTTGCGATTGATTCCACTATAAACACTCCTTTATTACTCCTTTAAAAATTATTTAAAATATTAACTTCTTAAAGGTATGGTTACTTATTTAGGTGGGTCAATTTTAATTACAATTTTTGCTCTAAGTGGGTCAATAGTTAGTTACAATTTACATTCGTATTTTTGCGATTGATTCCACTATAAACACTCCTTTATTACTCCTTTAAAAATTATTTAAAATATTAACTTCTTAAAGGTATGGTTACTTATTTAGGTGGGTCAATTTTAATTACAATTTTTG
>Ga0194117_10005548_pt1 | contig 11440 bp, 4 predicted proteins | sample TA2MahsurfametaG_FD_160579 | JGI IMG/M metagenome (GOLD analysis project Ga0194117, IMG submission 160579) | Freshwater microbial communities from Lake Tanganyika, Tanzania - TA2015009 Mahale N1 surface | ecosystem: Environmental > Aquatic > Freshwater > Lake | place: Tanzania: Lake Tanganyika...
AACCCCATTGATCAATAAGCAAAACTCATTTTTTAATTATAGACTATATATATAATCAGAAAACGAAATGCTCCTTATTTTATTCTGTCTATTTTTATTTCTTGCTACTGTAGGAAATTAAACCTAAACAAACAGCGCAACCTCTCTTAGAACTTTATTTTATTAAATGAACGAGAATTCCGGGGATGTATGCACCAAATTCAATAACTCATTCATATACTCTATGAAACTTAAGAAAAGAGAGCTCAATTAACAATCACCAAAAATAAATAAATACTCGAACGTAAGCGAATAGTTAGTCTCTGAACAAAGCAGTGCTTTGGAATCCATAACAAGATCGAATAAATCAGAGATTCCCTAAAAAAATGAAAAATAATTAAAGGAAAAGTCTTTTTTGTTACTTTAAAATAAAATAGGACCAAATGATGATAAAAACTGTTCTGATTTTTTGGGAAGATCAAAGTAGGAATTTACATCTGTAATTCGTCATTAAAATTCTAAATCATGTCACATGTTATAAGAGCAAGCCAAGTTTTAATCTGAAAATCCATGGAATAAAACTCTAAAATCAAGCCATTTAGTAGAATTGTTGCCCTATTGTATAGTATTATCTCTTACAGTTGTTTCAGCTATCGTTTATTTTATAATTTCATACAATAGAAAATAGAGGTAAGTTCTCCAACAAAAACTCCAACATTAACAACTTTAGAAATAGGCTCTAAGAGTAGATTTACGCAAATAAATTTTAAAGCTCAAATAAAAAAGCGAATTCTACGAAATATTTTGGGACCAACTAGTCGATGAAGTGCATGATAAAAACTGCTATGACCACCTCATCTACGAAGGTAGATTCCTCAACCAATAAACCTTTGTATATGTAATTAAAATCTAAGGTACTGATATTCTAACAGTGGAGCGTAAACTAAGCAAACTGCTCACTTGCTCTCATTCAAGATTATCAAAGCTTTACTTTTACGTAAGAAATTAATAGCATCTTCTTGTTTTTACAGAAAAAATTAAGCATTTAGCATCTCAGCAGCTTACAGATGTCTTTAATCTAAATGCAAACTAACTTTCAAAAAGAAACTTAATTACCTAAATTATCGAAACGCTTAATTATCTTGAAGAAAAAATATAGTTAAAGTGGCTGCCTCTTCACTCAATATAAATGGAGTTTGTAATAAAGAGAGAATCTTCTAATTTCGAATTCAAAATCAATGCTATTCCTTGTTTGTTCAGAAAAATGCCCGAAACTTGTGGAAATTAAGAAAATGATACTTGCTCTGAAGATATCCCTTGCTTCGTAAGAACAAACATAGCTGCCCTGTTTCATTTGATTCTTATGAACGGAAAACCTCTTGTACCTTGCGAATTGAAGAAGGCTTACTGTATCGATGAATAATACATTTAATTCCTAAATTTTATTCTTTACGAAGCTAAAGCTATAGGGCACACTCACTAACATCTGTTTAACGAAGTAAAAGAACATCCATTACTTTGGGATACTACGCGAAAGATACTGTTTATTTCTGATTTCAGCAACTTCATAGAGACACATTTGGATGACCATAAGATATAAAAATTGGAAGAATATGCTCAACAATATTATGTTATAGAAGGAAATTGGGGAAAGCCCTTCCATACCCTATTCGTAAAAATCGATTTATCTAGGCGCAGTAAATTAACAACTACAGAAAGTATGATTTCTCCTCTATTAGAGATTTAGTCAGAATGATTAGAAATAAAATCAATCATTTCCATTAAATTCCTAAGGATGTGAGGATATACGTTGGAAAGACCCCTTAGAAGTTTATGGAGTATTGCTTAATGAAGTTTCCCAAACTACTTTACTTCGCCTATAACTATACCCGCAAAAAGAAATGGAGACTTCACATTCGATGATTTGAATGATATGAATTAATAAATTAACTTTGTGTTGAGATTAAAAGCTTATTATAAAAATCAATTTGTTCTATAATTAATCATCTAGGTCTTAATAATCTTTTCTTTTTCTATTATTACCTAATCTTTTTTATTTTGATTTTGGCATTTTCAAGACTAGGGATAATCTGTTTGTGAAACTCATTATTAGGGCTTAACTCAGGATTATTAGATATAGGTAGATGTCGAGCTCCCAGACCTTGGGCATCAATCCACTCCAATCTTTCGCACCATTTATCGATTTTTGGATTCATTTCTTCCTAAGTTTCCTCAAGAATACTTATATTTTTTTAGTAAGCCATTTAATGAGTTCGTTAGAGAGTATCTTCATCCAAAACACTCCAAAAGTGTCTTGATTAATATGTTGGGGTAAGTATAGTTGGATGCGAGTTGGCTTCAATACTTTTTTCAAGACATTTAAGTGAAGCTTACGGCATTAGAACTCTAATCTGCCTATTCTGCATTTAAAGCCGTGTTATTTTATTTTGAGGTTCTAAATGGTCGATAGATTACGCTCTATTTCTTTTTCATATTATTATTTGCCTCCATTAATTAAATTAACATTTATTAATTAAGAGTATAAATTGGAAAATGTAGTACACTGTACTTTTTATACTTACACTTTTTTACCATTAAATCATAATCAAAAAACTGTATAAAATGCTGATCTTAACTGTTTATACCCTTACGCAGTTAATATCATAGCCTTCAATTCCGTTCAGCACTGCAGAAAACTTGGATTAATCAACAACTCTGCTCCGATGAATTTAAAGGATAGGTAATCAATTGGGTATTCTCTGAAAAATCGATATCCCTATAATATTATTGAACTATTAGTACTTAGGCTAACGTAATGAATGGAGAGGCAGACTGATTTTGAATTAACTTGGATATAATATGGGGTAAAGGCCACGGATTTGGAGAATATTGTTGAGAACTTTGCCAGCATCCATTTACAATTATCGAACATTTTACGTTTTTTGTTCGATATAATATTTACTTATTAAGAAGCATCTTCTAAACTGTATCGGGATTGATAATTGATCTACTGTTATCATCTTTTATGCTTGTAGAATTTAGTAACTATTTTTAAATAATTGATTGGTGTATTCTGCAATTGCTTTAAAAAGTAAGATTATGAATTAAGATGGTAAGAAAAGAGTGAAAATAGGAAGAAGTCATTACCTTCAAATCAGCCTAAATATAAGTCTCTCTTCAGTAAATTTTAAACTATAATTTAATTAATTGGAAAGTTATTATCTTAAATCGCTAACAAAGCTTATTTTTTTGAAGTTTTAATGTTCAAAATGATATTTAATAAAATTCACCAGAATAATAGCCTTCTAAATCATTTGGGTTGCTCATCTGAAACTTGTTCAAAGTTCTCGTTGAACACAACACTCTGATAGATGTCGGATTCAGTTTTTTGACTAAACTTGACAACTGGATCTTTATTTTGCCAATATTTGTTGTAGTTTCTGCCATACCCAATCTCAATGTTTCCACCATCGCTAGATCTCCATCCAGGAATAGCTAATCCCATATTTGTGGGTTTTCCTCCTTTATATCCATCACTAAAGTCTCCGTTTACCAAAACATCTTCCTTTCCACATTTACCCTTTCGAATAAGCTCAACATTGTCAATTTGAACGTTCTTACCAACAAAGTTTAAAATGTTCTCTCCAACTATGGCCACGACCTGGAACTTGACAGCTGTAGTGTAGTAATCTTTGGGAACAATTTATTTGACTTGAGCACCATTCCATGAGACAACAAATTTATTCTTTTACAATGGGAGTGATTAGTCGGGAGCATAGTCAAACTTGAGGGTGAGTTTGTTAGACCAAGCAGTGTGCTGTTGGAGTGAGAGGCAGTTAAGGATTGTCACAAATAGAGTGAAAAGAAGTACTTTATTCATTTATTTAAAGATATGTTTAAAAATTTTCCACATAAAGCAGACTTGAAATCAGTAACAAATTATAGAAACTTTAAAAAATGGAGAATTATCTAAGATTCATAAGAGAAAGCTGTTTGGTGATTCCAATTCGAGATAATTTTATTTACTTTAGAGTTTTTATTTTATGAGAAAATCAAACTTTCAGGAACACAATAAAAACATTTTACTAAAGTTAATAATTGTAAAAGCAATCATTTTTGATTAGAATGTAGTATGATAAATTATATAGAATCAAAATAAGAATTTTCGAAAACCTAACTCAACTTGTATCTTTTACGGTTGAAACAATTTTTCGGATATTAGATAGTATTGAAAGGGCAAATGGGGCCGGGAAAGAGAGAATTGCCAAGTTTATTTATATCAAATTCAAATTTATAAACTGCTACTAAATAGTTAAAATCTCTTTAAATTATTTATCGCACCATTGTCAGTTAAAATGGGGTATAAAAAAATTGTTTCCAAATATAAAGAATTGGCAATAATTGTCGCTAAAAGAAAGAATTTCAGTTAAACAACCTTCATGTTTAAATAAGTTACAATAACAAATCGTGCAAGTTTCCTCTTTGATGCCTATTCTAAAACTAAAGCTATTTGTTTGATCAATCATTTTCATATTATTAAACTTATCACAAATGCCCTGTTTTGAAATCAGATATTCAAGACTGCTTTCGATATCGATAAAACCTACAATATATACTGAATTTTGCTTCTTTCTCTTCCATATCTTTTGACTTCTTCGCTTCGATTAAAAGACGATTGAGCCAATCTTGTTTACTTTTTAGCTTAAATTTGATTTTAATTTGATGTGCTTTAAAGCATCTAAAGAGAGCAGTTTTGGATTTATTGCTAAAAATTTTCTGGATGTGCCAAATTTTAGTATACTCTTAAAAGGCTTTATTCCTATTTTTTATGATGTATCACATTGTTTAACTTGCTTTAGTGCCGATTTCAATCTAAATATGCCTCAAGTTAGTATATTTTTTCCTCCATTATTAATCATAGTTCACGAGTCGGTAATCAGCTTTCTCGATCGCAACTGGTAAAATCAGTTTCAAGAACTCAGATGAGCTAGATTTATCTAAATTTGCTTTTCAAATAGAGTGTTTAAGGTATTGAAATGGATGGTAATTGTTGCAATTTTTGCATCATTATTGATTTGTTGAACTATAGAGCTCAAAATCCCTTACTACTATAAAGTTCGAGTTAGTAAGCCAATTATTAGGAGTAGATTTATGTTTTTGGGGTGGTAGGGTAGTATTTGATGACTATTCATGTTACATATTATAAGATGATATTATAAATTCAATGACTTTATACAAACAGTATGTTTGAGCAGTATTTCAAAACTTAGAAAAGTGTAATTAAGTATTTGAATTAATTGTTGTCACTTTGACCTCAGGAATAAAGTAGTTAAAAATATTAATTTTTTAACAGAAATATATATTTTTAACAAACATATCTTATCTATTGGTTATTTGCTTTGACAAATTTATTTTTATTGCAAAGGAATGTTTTGCACAATTAAAATCGAAAGAGAGGATCTTAAATCAAACCATTTCTACCTCTATCGTTATATATTTATTAGCTTTTAATACAAATTAGATCGAATGGTGACAGCCTACCCAGCAAACTCTTTTTACCTTCTAAACTCTTACCCATGATTTGATATTTATTCCTTCTCCTTTGGTTGCTACAGGTAAAGCTTCAATAAAAAGTTATTTTTATTTAAATCAGTGATGAGATCTAAGAATTTTTTAAAAATAGTAACTAAAGGCATTGTAAAAGTAGCTAGAAATCGATGAGCCGAAAAGCAATTTAAAATAATCTGCATTTAAAATTACACTTATTTCTCTTCCTTAAACTATTTTTTTTATATTAAATCCATCAATTTCTGTCATTTGCTTCCTTTTTCAGGGCCAATTTATAATATTAAATAATGCAGATGTTCTTACCATAGGGCAGAAATTAAGAACCAAAATAGCCCGAAATAAACAAACAAAACACATAGCCAGTTGCCCAGCAAAGGGAAGAAGTACCCATGTAGTATTTCATCCCACCTCCCATCAATTATATGAACAGTAAATACTATCAGCATTTTCTTGACAACTAAAATCCACTTAGAAATCTAACTGATCTAACTGCTACTTACAAAGTCTTTCGAGAGGAACTACCTTTCAATACAAATGAAAATTCTAAACTCTTTTAGTTTTAAAGTTTATAGAGTTTGAAAAATAGGCTAGTTTGCAGCAATCGATAAGTCTACATGTAGATGCTCAAAATCCTAGCCAGATAGGCCAGAGGAAGCATAATGAATGAGTAATAAATCAATAATTTGAATGCAGAACTTGAAAGAAAAGTTTGGGCTTATAAAGAACTCTGTATGAAACTCAAAGTGTTCGAGACAAGGAATCAAATATTGAAAAGAATGTCAAATGAAACATTCGAGATAAACCAGAAGACAGCAGAGATAAGAACAGAGTTGTAGCAGATTAAGTCAGAGTTCAGGAAAGTGTCAACTGAGATCAAAATTATCGAATAATTTGGGCCATAGCAAAGTGCTATGTAGATTTAGCATTGATTAGATGCAATTTACATACTATTATTTTATCAGCTATCATAATAGCCAACATTTAGCGTTGCATAGACTAGTTGGAATAGTTGTCATAATTATTTAATCTGCAAGTACAAAGAAGAAATGGAAAGATAAAAATCGAGGGGCTAAGCATTTGAGAAATATATAGAAGAATCGCTAGAAGAGTTTGAAAATGTTTCAAGGAGATAAATGACCATGGAGAGTATCCTCAAATGTTTTGATCAGCTAAACACAAGATTGGAGTACTATCGATAGATTAAGAAGATAAGAAAGAATTGGAGGGAAAAAGTCAAGAGAACTCAAAAAATAGCTGTCTAACCTGTTTTTGATATGACTTTGAAGATAAAACAAAGAAATTAAACCAAGCAATATGAGTTTGTTTAGCGCACAGGGCAGGAAGCACTGATGATTTTGAGTAAAATCAGAGAAGAAGTCGATTGATTTGTGTTTACTAAATTACATACAAAAACTTATCAATAGTAGAGAGAATCTAGAAATGATTGGAAAAATAACAGGGAGTGCAAATAAATGGAAGTTTTATTATTTTGGGATTAGATTATTGTGGTTTGATGTGCAGCTATAATATTGATCTAATCGATAGAAGATAATGGGTATATGTTGTTCAACGGGTTTTAGAAGGAAGCAGAAAGATGAGAACGATATCTTATAAGAAGATTATTAATTAAAAAACCCCAAAACCCGATGCGAATAGAAAAATATCGTCTACGCCTTGTGCAAAAATATAGAGTGCACTGCCCCTGATGTTATAATTTGCAACTAAAGGTTGTGCCAGACATGCTTGCAACACGAGGATTGTTAAAAACTAGAAATATAAGACTTAACAAAGTAGCTAAGGAAAAGACTCAACAGACATAAATAGTTTTTATCCAAACTCACTGATAAAGAAAATCAACTGATTGACATACTCGAAGACAAGAAGTAGGAAAGAATTAAAAAAATACTACTCAACGGTATCTAGGAAAACTACAGGAAGATACTATAGGGTTTATATTTCCACAAACCCATCAATTAAAAATAAATTAAAAAATATACGAGTGAACTCTTGGAGGAAGTCGATAAGAGCTACAAAATGGAGATCATATAACACGAAATCATCGATAAATACAACAAATAAACAGAACAGTTAGTAAAGGATTTGAAATTCCAAGCTTTAAATAGCGTCCTAAGGCATACCTACTCGTGCCACTAATAATAGTAATTACATTCTAGAAAGATCAAACAGTACGGGTATTCGGACATCACTAATAAGCTGAAGCGCATGAAGAATAAGGAAGAAACTGTTTAGCTCATCATCAAAAATACAGTAAATGTAATTCCATTTAGTGTAACTACATCATTATCAAGGCGTAATCGTTATTTGATGAAGCGTATTTATGTGATAACACCTAGAAGTAAAACAAACAACATGTAGTGTAATTTTATACTAATAAAGTTGTAGCTCAATCATGATCTAGGGTAAGATTACATCGACTCAGCCGTATCAATACAAAAATTCAGGGTAAAAAAATATTAATTAAGGAGTATTATTTGGTCGACTTAGAGTAGCTCTCAATAAATTTAGTTGTAATAAATATATCAATTAGCGTACAATATCTTTAACTTAGTTGTAAAATATTTTATATCAAGAGTAAATGATTTTTTAACTTAGAAGTAAACATACACTGATAAAGGGTATTTTAGTGAAGAAATTAGGAGAAATCGTATGATAAGTCTTAATCAAGAAACCTTTCGCCTAGTAATTAGCAAAATATACCAAACTTGAAACTTTGACTTGGATTTTTTCGTATTTCTAGCTTAAACAGACATGATATTTACGACGAGGATTTTTTTCAGGATATCCTCGAGACCCTCAACAATAAACTACAGAGATTAAAAAACATAAAAGTATATCTACCTCCTGGCTCAAATATAAAAGATGTCAATGATACGTAAAGATAATGAGACCTAGATGGTTGAGGTTTGTTCGTGGAGATGTCTAAGTTTAGTTAATCAAGCATGAGACCAAAAAGAGTAAAGAGAAGAAGAAGGAGGGTAAAGTTTGAATATGGAATTTCTAACACTTAAATATTTAGCATATTTGAGTCAGATATTTTCTATAGATTTATATTGTTGTTAATTGTTCTTTGAGAATCGTTCAAAAAATTTGGTGGCTACATCAACCTCTTTAGATTTTTTATATTTTCATCCTAAAAATAGTAGCTAAGATTTAAACTCATTCATCATTTATAAATCTGAGACTATAATTGAAAATATAACAAAATATTGATAATCATTTTGCCTCTTAAACTAAAAAGTTTTTACGGACTCTCCCTCTACAGATAGGACACCTCAAGTCTTGTGCAAGCCATTTATCCCAACATTACTGGCACATCGAGTGATGACATGTATTGCTCTTTACCATTTTGGCCTAAACTTGACAGATGGGGCAGGGTTCTTTAGCTGTTTCTAAAGGTTTAACAGTTTTTCTCATGAAAATCTTTCTTTCATAATTATCCTTTTGGTGTTATTGCTTCATATAGAGCTATTATTTCTTAAGTTACTATTCTTTAGCAGAATCTCTTATCTATTTCTCAGTTTTTATAGTTAGCATTAGCTACTGAAGTGTCATCGTTTTTGCTTTTTATTCTGCCAATTAATTCGGTGATTTGGCGGGAAAGAGCCGGCTAATTGATGCCCTGACAGTTTTTGGGGGTGCTATGCTCATTATCTGAGAATTTATTACAGTTCCTCTATTTGAAATGAAGCCTAGGTCTTACTGAATATTTATCAGTTATTTGATGTCTTTAATATTGTTGATTTATCTTATCTTTCTCACAAACTACTCATATTTGCTCGGTTTGAACATTGAAATTCTAGCCCATGAAGCAAGTTGACTTTCGATATCTGACTTGGTAAATCTTGAGTCGATGAGATATACTGTTCCGAAATCATCAGGTGTCCTTATCAGCCTTCCTATCCCTTGGTTTATAGCTCTTATCGTTTCTGCCAAGTACCATTGACTCCCTGTAATTGTTTTTTATCCTTTTTGGTTCAAAGCATCGAGATAGTTCATCTTAGCCACAACCTTCACATCTTTGGAACATGGGTAAGGAACTCCTACAATTATAACTGCTCTACATTTCTTCTGCGAAAAATCCAAGCCTTCTGAGACTCTGCCTCTAATTAAGGCACAGAGTAAGGCACCTTTATCAGTTTCTGCCTATTTCATATACCTTTAAAGAGTAGGTGCGAAATCTGTGCTATCTTTTCTTTAAAAATAAACGTTTTTATATTGGTACAGTTTAGTGAAAAGGTTCTGGGTTGACAAGTGGTTTTTAGTTTATTCTAAAAATTTATAAGAAGGAAACAAGGCAACAACTCCGTTTGGGGTATTTTTGACAATTTAAAGTAAAGCATTGCCGATATCCTCGTAAAGTATACTACTCTTTCTATTTTCAAATTTTGTTTCAATTGATTTCCCTGAAGCCCCTACCCCTAAGATCACTGTATTAACTTGTTGTGAAGATAAAACATGAGGACAAGACATAGGTTGAGCGAACTAAATTCCTAGTTCTAGTGGCCACACTTTTAGAGGGCTCAAAGTTCCTGAAGTTAGAATAACTGAGTGTGGTTTGTGGTCTTGGATGACTTCTTTGAATCCACTTGAAGGATCAAGACAATGAATAGTTATTCTGAGGTCAGCTCCTTCGTACGAAACTTGAATTTTGAACTGTGGCACTCCAGCCCTTTGGCCAGAGGGGTTGATAATTTCCATTAATTTTTCAATGAACTTCATCCAGCTTTAAAGTGCCCAGTAGGGAGAGAAGAATATATCAGTCCTAAAATTTTGGAAACAATTTATAAGTTATTTGATATTTCTTGAAATAGTTCCAAATTAACTGGGAGATGTAAATTTGTCAAGTAGCTATGCGAATTATTCTGAAGTGTAAAGAATTCCCGTGGAATCTGTGGGTATATCAAGAGTCTGGATATTCTCATAAATGAGCTGCATATACGAAGCATTGATTTCAATATCTTAAAGAGACACTTTTAACATCTTTATTTTATCCAACTGACCAGGATCCAGCTTATTTTTGTTCTCACTAATTTTTTAGAGACGTATTTCTTACAACTGCTGTATAGATCTAGTAAGAGTACCCATAGTAAGCGAGTACTCACGATATTGTTCACACACTGACTGGATGTTATGAGCTTCGTCTAAAATTAAAATCGAGCCTTAAAGCCTGATTCCTTCTTAATTGGTCCACACTTTTTTATCGAATAGATAGTTATAGGGTATTAAGACAATATTGGCAGTTGTTTTTGCTAGTTTTTGATAGTAGAAGGGACAAAATTACTCGGCTTTTCCTTTTAAAACTATTTATTCTACATCCATTGGTTTTTTGACTTCAACATGTTTTTGCAAATAGGTCTCGTTCTAAAATAAGGCATCATTTACTTTGTAGAATTTGCAGGAAAGTCCCTTCTTCTGGGCAATACGTATCCTGCATTCCAACTACTTATCTTGAGCTCTCAACAATTTCAGCTACTCATTGGCGCAACTGAATTAACGACTACTCAATATTGCTATTTTCACCTGGTAGCAGAGCTTCTCGATTTATTTTACAACTTGTTTGAGTTGTGCGTGAGTGCGAGAAGCATAGATTATCTGATGGGGTGGTTTTTTTTTTGTCTATTGCTGTTACATAGCCCAGGAAAGTGTTGAGCACAGTAGAGACATGGTTTTTCCGGTACCAGTTGGACTCTGGATGAGTGCATTCTACTTTTTTTATAAACACTTGATCACCTATGTGAAGGAGGAAGTACGTAGGTGATGAATGTTTATTGTGCTTCATAGATTTAGTGGGGAGTGTAGACAAAAATGTTTTATATTTTGTACTTATTGTGTTTGGATGCATCTTTGATATCAATTTTGTTGATTTTTGGGT
>Ga0194117_10005552_pt1 | contig 11434 bp, 12 predicted proteins | sample TA2MahsurfametaG_FD_160579 | JGI IMG/M metagenome (GOLD analysis project Ga0194117, IMG submission 160579) | Freshwater microbial communities from Lake Tanganyika, Tanzania - TA2015009 Mahale N1 surface | ecosystem: Environmental > Aquatic > Freshwater > Lake | place: Tanzania: Lake Tanganyika...
GCGACCCGGGCCCGGCAGGCTTTGTGGGTGATTGTGCCTCCGGCCAAGGAGGCCAAGGCGAGAAGTGGCAAAAAACCAAAGGAGAATTCCGATGGCGAAGCGTGAAGGCGTGGAGATCGATGGGCTAGTTCTTCGCGGGTTGGCGGCACCGCTGGACTATGTCCAACTGGGCTGGGAACAGGAACTGGGCGAAGGAAAAAAGGCGAAGCCCGAAAAAAAAGTTTCACCAAAACTGAAAGCCGAGATGCCCGGGGTGATGCGGGTGCTGCCTTCGGGTTTGGGCCAGCATCGGATGACGGGTCGCTCGATTCTCGGTCCGGGCGGGGGATTGGGCTTGGGAGACGAGGTTCACCGCCTGCTGGAGCGGATTGAGTGGGGTGGACTGGATCCGAGTTGGAAGAAGGACGTCTCTGCCGAGGCTTGGAAGCTGGCCGAGGACTTCTGCCAAAGCAGTGCCGGGCGGGAGGTGTTTGGGAAGCGGGAAGGATGCCGGGTTTGGCGGGAGAAAGCGTTGGAGGTGCTGGATGCGGGCAACCGATTGGTGGCGGCGGCGGTGGACCGGGCGGTGCTGGAGGAGAAGAAGGGGGGAGCCCTGCGAATTTATGATTTCAAGACCGACCAAGTGAGCGACGAAAAGGAGTGGCTGACGCGGCACGGTCCGCAGCTGCGGAAATATGCGGAGTTGTTGGGGGGATGGTGGAAAAAACGGGGCGGGGCACAGGTGCGGGTTTGGATCGCGGCGGTGCGGGACAAGCGCCTGATCGAAGTACCCGGGAAATAAAAAACCCGGCCCTTGGAGGGGGCCGGGTTTTTTGAGTTGGAAAAGGACTACTCCTTTTTGTCGCCCTCGGAGCTTTCCTTTTTGTCCTTCTTGTCGCCGTCACCGCAGCCGCCGCAGTCGCCGGCACGAAGGGTGGAAACCGAGGCGATGGATACAACCAGTCCCAACAATGCAAGGCGTGTGAATTTATTCATCTACCTATTCTACCCGATGCCGGAGGGGATGCAAATGGGGCGGATAAGGTCATCCCCCCAAGGCCCCGTGAAGAAAATCGATCCCGATGAGGATAAGGATGAGCGCCAGGATCCAGCCCCCGTGCTTTTCGGCCACGGCCTGGCTGACTTGGCGGGCCCTGGCGGCGGTTTCGGGATGAAAGATCGCCAAACCAAGGGGAAAGAGGGTGGGGAAAAGGGCCAAGGCCAGGAAGGCGGCGAGGGCGGTGGTCAGGGTGGCCTGGTTGGGGGCGGCATGAAGGGCGTGGCCGGCGGAGGTGGCCAGCCCGATTGTCTTCACATGCACCACGGTGAGGAGGAAACTGAGGACGGTGCAGATCGCCAAGGAGGGGAGCGGGCCGCCGGGGCGGGGTTGTTCCCTGACGGGTAAAAGCTTCATCAACCTGGCGCCGAGCCCGGCTTTTGCGGGGGTCTTTTGGGGTTTCTCTCCTTTTCCGTAAAGTTGTTTCCAAAGGGTATGACTCCCCAGGGCCACCAGCCCGCCGCCGAAAATTACGCGAAGCCACCAGCCCAAGCCCGAGGGGTGGGTGGGGGCGGAGGAGGAGTGGGTGAGGAAGTAGCCAGCGCCGAGAAGCAGAGCGATGCCCACGGCCGAGCCGAGAAAGTATCCCAGGGTGTTGGCTTGGGGGTGGCTGCGGTCGGAGGCTAGGAGCAGGCCGATGATGAGGACCTCGGGACTGACGAAGATGCCGAAGCCGAGGGAGGCGCAGATGGCCAAGGTGTTAAGCATGGGAAAGGTTGGCGGTGGGGACGGCTCGCGTCGATCTTCTGAATCCCGTATCGTTTTAGACGGGTCCCATAGCTCAAAAGGATAGAGCAGCGGTTTCCTAAACCGCGGATCCCCGTTCGATTCGGGGTGGGACCAGGTTCAAGTTTGTAAGTCCGAGCCTAAGACAAAATGTGTTCGTTAACGTGAATGTGAACGTGAACATGTAAGTGAACAGGGGTTTGGATGGAACGGAGTGGACTTGGAGCGGGAACGGGGTTCGGGTAGGGTGACAAGTTCATGATTGGCTGGGTTTTAAAGAAAATTCTGGGCACGCAAAACCAGCGGGAAGTCCGCCGGATGATGCCTCTCGTCCAGCAGATCAACCAGCGGGAGGAGCAGTTGCGCCCGCTTTCCTTTGAGGAGCTAAGAGCCAAAACCAACACGTTCCGGGAAAGAATTGCCAAGGGAGAGAGTGTCGACTCGATCCTGCCAGATGCTTTCGCGGTGGTGAAAAACTGCTGCCGGCGGTTCACGGAGGAGAAGAGAAAGATCCGGGTCCGCGGGCAGGAGATCGCCTGGGAGATGATCCCTTTCGACGTCCAGCTGATCGGTGGAATGGTCCTGCACTCCGGCCGGATCGCAGAAATGGCCACGGGAGAGGGAAAGACGTTGGTGGCCACGCTGCCCACTTACCTCAATGCGCTCACCGGCAAGGGTGTGCACGTGGTGACGGTGAACGATTACCTCGCGGCGCGTGATTCGGAGTGGATGGGGGAAGTGTACCGGGAACTGGGGCTCACGGTGGGTTGCCTCCAGCACGGGCAGAGTCAGGCGGAGCGGCGGGCGCAGTATGCCTGTGACATCACCTACGGGACATGCTCGGAGTTTGGCTTTGATTACCTGCGCGACAACGGCATGGCCACCACGCCTGAAGACCAGGTTCAGCGCGGCCACTTCTATTCCATCATCGATGAGGTCGACAGCATCCTGATCGACGAGGCAAGGACGCCGCTGATCATTTCCGGTCCCGTCACGGTTTCCACGCACCAGTTCGACAAATACCGCTCCTCGATCGAGGGACTGGTTCGCAAACAGAACAGCTTGTGCACTGACTGGGCCAACCAGGCCAAGGAGCGAGTCGAGGCAGGGGATTTGCAGGGGGCGGGACGGTTCCTGTTCAAAGTGAAGCTGGGATCGCCCCGGAACAAACTGCTGTTGAAGTTCATGGAGGATCCGGGGACGCGGCGGGCGATCGACGACGCGGAACTGGAAATGTACCAGGACACCCGGCGGACGGAGCTCTACAAGACCAAGGAGGAGATGTACTTCACGATCGACGAGCGAAACAGCGAGGCAGACTTATCCGAGATGGGGCGAAAATTCCTCAACCCTGCGGATCCTCTCTTCTTTCTGGTGCCCGACCTGATCACCACCAACCACGACATCGACAGCAACCCGGCCCTGTCAGCCGAAGAGAAGCTAAAACAGAAGCAGGCGGCGCAGGCGAACTACGAGGAGGCGAGCCAGCGGATCCATAATATCAGCCAGCTGCTGCGGGCGTACTGCGTGTTTGAGAAAGACGTCCATTACGTAGTGCAGGAGAACAAGGTGATCATCGTGGATGAGTACACGGGCCGGTTGATGCCGGGCCGGCGCTGGAGCGACGGGTTGCACCAGGCGGTGGAAGCGAAAGAAGGGGTGCAGATCGACCGGGAGACGCAAACGTTGGCGACGATCACGATCCAGAATTATTTCCGGTTGTACGAGAAGCTGGCAGGGATGACGGGCACTGCGGAAACGGAAGCGAATGAATTCAAGGACATCTATCGGTTGGGCGTGGTGGTAATTCCAACGAACCGGGCCTGCGTGCGCAAAGACGCTGACGACCTGATCTTCAAGACGCGCCGGGAGAAGCTCAACGCATTGATCGAGGAGATCAAGAAGCGGAACGGGGCGGGTCAACCGATGCTGGTGGGGACGGCGTCGGTGGAGTCGTCCGAAATCATCAGCCGGATGCTCCGGCGGGAGAATATTCCGCACAACGTGCTGAACGCGAAGTATCACCAGCAGGAGGCGGAGATCGTGGCTCGGGCGGGCGAGCGTGGGGCGGTCACGATCGCGACGAACATGGCGGGTCGTGGCACGGACATTAAATTATCCCCCGGGGTCCCGGAGTTAGGTGGGTTGCATGTGGTGGGTACGGAAAGGCATGAGTCGCGCCGGATCGACCGGCAGCTGCGTGGGCGGTGCGCGCGGCAAGGGGATCCGGGCTCGAGCCAGTTCTACATCTCCTTCGAGGACGATCTGATGCGGAACTTCGGCGACTCCAGACGGATTGCTGGGTTGATGACGAAGCTGGGGATGGAGGACAATGAGGGATTACAGCATCCGTGGCTGAACCGGTCGGTGGAGACGGCGCAGAAGCGGGTCGAGCAGCGGAATTACCAGATTCGGAAGCACACGCTGCAGTACGACGACGTGATGAACCAGCAGCGGACGGTGATCTACAGCTGGCGAACGGAGATTCTGACCACGGAGGATCCTCGGAAGGAGGTGTTCGAGACGGTGGATGAAAAAATCGGGGCGGAGGTGGAGGCTAGGGCGGGCGCCGATCCGGTGGATCTCGATGGATTGGTCCACTGGGCGAATACGGCGATGCCGCTGGGCCTCCAAAAGGAGGAGCTGCAGGACGCCGGAAACAAGGATTCGTGGAAGGAGCTGCTCAAGAGGCGAGTGCGGGAGGCGTACGAGCTGAAGGTGAAGTTTGAGAATCCGGAAGCGGTGAAGGCGCTCGAGAGGTATGTGTTGTTGGGGGCGATCGACCGCCTCTGGCAGGAGCACCTGTATGCGATGGATGGGTTGCGGACATCGATCAATCTTCGTGCGTACGGCCAGAAAGATCCTTTGATTGAGTACAAGCGTGAGGCGTACGGGATGTTTGAGGAGTTGATGGAGCGGATCAAGGGGGAGGTGGTGCTCAATCTGTTCCGGTCGGCCTCCAGTCTTTCCGCTTTCGAGCATTTCCTGGCGGCACTGCCGCAGCGGACGGGCCGAGGGGAATTGCCGATGCAGGCGCATGCCCAGCCCACCGAGGGCTCGCTGAGCATGGGCGGAGGCCAGGCGGGCGCGGTGGAAGAAGCACTGGCTCCCATGAAGCGGCAGGGACCGAAACTGGGGAGAAATGATCCGTGTCCCCTGGATCCGAGTAAAAAATTCAAGAACTGTTGCGGGGCAAGCGGGAACAAGGTCTGTTTTAAGGTCGCAGCGTAAGTTCCAGAGCTCGTTGGACAGGGGAGAAGCTGGCCTTAATCTAAAAAGATGAAGTTACCGGTCGCGGGGAGTTTCTCGACTGGCATGACTCCCGCCTTGGCGGCGGCCGGATTGGCCTTGCTGGTGGGATTCGGGCTCGGAAGGGTAACCGCGCCCCCGGCGGCAACCGAGAGGAAGTCGGATGAGGTCACGCAATCCTCCGCGGAAGAGGCTGAGAAGCAGGAACCGGATTGGCAAACCGTCGAGACCTTGCCTCAAGGTGTCACGGCCAGCGATGTGGCCACGGCGGCTTCCGCCGGAAGTCCACGTCAACGGGAGCGGGCTTTGGAGGATGTGCTGTCCAAGGCCTCCCTGGCCGAGGTGAAAAAGGCCCTGGAATGGGCCAACGCCCTGCCGGAAGGACCGATGAAAAAAGCGGCCTTGGAAAAAATTTTGAAAAGATGGGGGGAGTTGGACGGACCCGGGGCCACTTCGTACGCGGCGCAGGTTTACAACGAAACGGGCAACGCCAGTTTACTGCGCGAGGCTCTGGCTGGGTGGGCGGAGAAGGACCCCCAAGCGGCCGTGAACCATTTGGCCGGCCTAGGGCTTAGCGAAGGGCTGCAGGGGGACATTCGCCGGGATTTGTTGGAACAGTGGGCGGATCTGAATCCCGCGGCGGCGGCTTCCTATGCGGTGGCCAACCGAAATCCTGACAACTGGCGTGGTTTGGTCGGCACGGTGGCGGACGAATGGTCCAAACGGGATCCGAAAGCGGCGGCAGATTGGGCGGCGGGCTTGGAGACCGGCCGGGATAAGCGGGGTGCCATTTACAGCGCAATTTCTAACTGGGCGGATGCCGATCCGAGCGGTGCGGCTGCTTATGTCTCCTCCCAGCCGCCTGGGGAGAGCCGTGACATGATGGCCGGAACGCTAGCGCGGGAGGTCGGACAGGAAGATCCGGCCTCTGGCTTGAAATGGGCGGCGATGGTGGCGGATCCTGGAACCCAGGAGCGGGCGGTGGCAGGGGCGTTGGTCGATCTTTACCGTAAAGATAGCAACAAGGCGGTGCAGTTCTTGCTAAGCTCGGGAATTTCGTCCCAAGTGCAGCAGGCGGCCCTCAGCCGGATGACGAACCGTGGGCCGTGGTGGAGGTAGGGGTTAGTTTAAGTTTAAGTTTAAGTTGAAGTAGGTGAGGAGGCAGCCATCGGGAACATACAAAAACGGCTCAGGGATGGAGGGCGGGGTCCAGAGAGGTGCGGGCCACGCGACCGATTTTAATGGAACCGAGGGTGGGATCTTCGCTTCCTGGCAAAAGGGGCAGGGGGCCTACGTGGCCGTCCGCAAAGGCGAAAAGGGCCTGTTTGCCGAAGCGGGCGTGGACTGTCCGCTCCCGTTCGTTGATGAGGTAAAATTCCTCCAAGGTCGGCGGGGGATAGCCGGGTTTGCGTTGGGCGGAGGTGCCGAAGACGGCGATGAGAGCCGGTCTGACCAGCTGATTTTGGCGCCAAGGCTCGGTCCGGATTCCAGAACGGCGCTGCCAGGGGTCGGGCCCGAGAATTTCGTTATACCCGTAGCCGAAGTTCCGGGAGTTTTTGTATTTGGGTATGACCCGGCCTTCGTGAGCTAGGCCGGGGCAGGGGCCACCGGAGACGAAGGAGCCCAGATAGGGACCGAGGGGGCCCCCCTCGCCGTCAATTTCGCGTTGGCCTTCGCTGCGGCCGACGCTGGACCAAGACTCGAGACCAAACCACCAGCGAACCCCGTTTTTTTCCTGGCCACGAATGTCTTCGCGATATTTTGGAAATTCTCCCCCGTTTTCCGAGGCATAAAGCTGGGTAGCGAGGATGAGGACCTTAAGGTTGGAGGCGCTGCGAGCCCGGTCTCCGGCGGCCAATCCTGCTCCGTAGGCGCCGAGGCCCAAAGTGGCGAGCACACCCGTGATGACCACGGCGGCAAGCAACTCGATCAGGCTAAAGGCGCGAGCGTGCGTCATGGAAGGTGAACCCTTAAGCGGAGAAACCTCTTCGGTAAGTCAGCGGGCACCCGGGCCACCACCGTGGCCATGGGGCCGGTGGCGTCCGGGCTGACGGTTTGGTGGATATGATTCGTGCCCGACTGCCACGAGATGAGGTCGGTGCTGGTTTCCACTGTATAACCCACCCCGTCGTATCCCGCATCGGCCCCATCAGGAGCGGTGGCGTATTCGCTGTGGGGGCGGCGGTAGGTCAGGGTGAAATAAGTCGTCCCATTGGCTTCCTGGAGGCCCAGATGGACACCGCGGTCTGAGTCCGCGAGGTGGGGATTTTTCCGGAGGGCATATTCAAAAAGGTTGTCGAGGCCGTCGCCATCGCGATCCCCCTGCAGGTCGGTAATTTCATGAACCGCTTGCCAGGCGGCGAGACCGTGAGAGGAGAAAGCGCCGGTGAAAACATAGGCGTCATGGTCGTCTTCGGCCAAAGTTCGCTCGGAGGCGCCGACCGGGGCGGTGGTAAAGTCGCCGGCAGAGCCGGCGATTTGGTAGGTGAAATAAGAGGACCAGCTCCCATCGGCGGCGGCTTGGTATGTTGCTGAGGCGAAGCCGTTGATAAAAACCCCGAAACTGAACTGGTGGAAGTGGGCGAACAGGCCCTGCCCATTCCATTGATCCAGTTGACTGCTTAGGGGGATCGTGTCTCCGTTGTCTTGACGGGCTGCGGTGGTGATGGAGAGACCTCCGGTGGCCTGAATCACGGCGGTGAGCAGTTGGGCCCCGGTCTGGACACTGCCGTCGTGACGCAGTTCGTACCGGAGCGTCTGTCCAGGTGCGAAGAGAATCAGCAAATGGTTACGATGGGACCCGTTGCCAAGCAAGAGCCCGGCAGCTGAGGCGGTGGGCAGCAGGCAATAGATAAATGAGAAGACCAGGAGCATGGCGCATCCTGTCTTTCCCGCAGTGGCGGTTGGCATGATACCTTTCCGGCGTGAGCCAGAAAGGACCGCACGGGATGCGGGGATCCGGACTCTCGCCCTTCATTTTTGCGATGAGGGTTTCCCCCTTCCTTGCGGAAGGGGCGCGATGAGCCCCGGCGGGCAGATATTCGGACTCCGGGCTGCTTACCTCCTCCCCGCCTTCACCCTTCCGTTTTGTCTTTCAACAAAACTTCCGGATTGGCCGCTTTCGCATGGGGATTTGTCACCCGATACCGCAGCGCAACTGTGGCCGGTTCGCACGGCCTTCCCTGGATCCTCCGGGGGAAAGAACTGCTTCAAGCTTGGGCGTCCAGGGCCCGGTGGTCAATCGAGGAGTTGGATTAAGATGAGGATGAAGATGAAGTAGCCGGTAAGCCTGGGCTCAAAACATCGGAAGCAACCTTAACTTCCGGCTTAAACTTAAGCCCAAAACGGGCATGATGTTGTGATGGCGGGAAAATCCTACAACGTGGCCGTGGTCGGCGTGACCGGCGCCGTCGGACAGGAAATTCTCCGCGTTCTCGAACGTAGAAAATTTCCCGCGGGGGAACTGGCGCTATTGGCCAGCGAGCGGTCCGCCGGCATAGAAACCGCTTTTGCCGGGAAAAAACACAAGGTGAGCAAACTGGAGGCCGCGGCTTTTGCCGATATGGACTTCGCCTTTTTCAGCGCCGGGGCTACCCGCTCACGGGAATTTGTGCCGGTGGCCCTCAAGGCCGGGGCGGTGGTCATCGATAATTCCTCCGCTTACCGGATGGATCCGGAGGTACCGTTGGTCGTTCCAGAGGTGAACGGGGATCTTTTGGAAAAGCATCCGAAGTTGATCGCCAATCCCAACTGCTCGGCCGCGATTCTGGCGGTGGCTTTGGCGCCGCTGCACCGGAAGGCTGGTCTGGAAAGCGTAATCGTGGCCACGTATCAGTCCGCCAGCGGAGCCGGAGCCAAGGCGATGGCGGAATTGGAAAAGCAAGTGAAGGATCACGCTGCCGGCAGGGAGCCCAAGGCGGAGGTGTTTCCCCATGTGTTGGCCTTCAATCTTTTCTCCCACAACAGTCCCGTGGCCGAGAACGGCTACAACGAGGAGGAGAACAAAATGGCGGAGGAGACGCGAAAGATCTTCGGCCTGCCTGATTTACGGATGGTGCCGACGTGCGTGCGGGTGCCGGTGCCGCGAGCTCATTCCGAGGCGGTAGTGGCCAGCTTCGCCAAGCCTCTTTCGGCCCAGGAGGCCAAGGCCCTTTTGGGCAAGGCGGAGGGCGTTCGGGTTGTGGACGAACCGGAGAAGAACCTCTTTCCGATGCCGAAGCATGCTTCCGGTAAGCTGGATGTCCTCGTGGGGCGGATTCGGGAGGTCCCGGGGGATCCAAAATCCTTGGCCTTTTTTGTCAGTGGGGATCAGCTGCTTAAGGGCGCGGCTTGGAATGCGGTGCAAATCGCGGAAAAGTTGATCAGCTCAAAAGCTTAAACCGAAAATTCATCGTTTACGTTTACGGTTACGTTTACGAAAGATAGGTAGCGGGTGGCTGGTTATGGGTGGCGGGTAATTTTGAGAGCGGAAGGCGAAAAACGGGAACCAACATTATGTCGCCCTTACAGGGCTAGCGCGTTTCGTCTTTCAAAAGATCCAGCCCATGCGCGCATGAGCTGGGCTGAGCTATTTCGCCCCGTTAGGGTGGGTCGAACGCGAAGTTTGCTCCACCAAGGGATGGCCCCGGCTAGCGTGCACCGCCCATGCCGGGAACTGTGCCGCTTCCCTCCCAGGAAGCGGGTTTGTTCCAAGGCAGGGTGTTGACGCTGTGTTCATCTTTGGGCGTGCCATCGGGGTTGGTTCCGCTGCCGCTGGAGGCACAGGAGGCCAGGATACCTGCGGTTAGGACGGCCAAAAGATGGGGGAGGAGCTTCCAGATCATCCGGAATTAATACACCACCTGATCGCCCACTTCAATGGCGGTGGCCGGGGTGCCGGGGAGGACGTCGGCCACGGAGGTTTGGGCGTCGACGGTGACGGTCTTGATCTTTCCAATCATCTTTTCGCCTCGGTAAATCACCATGGTCAGTCCCTCCATGACCTGGTCGTTCTTTCCAAGATCGAGGATCACGAAGTTCCAAGTGGGATTGACCGCCAGGATCCGGCCGGAAAGGGACATTGACTTGGTCCCGCCCGGCTTGGTCATCTCAATCTGCTCGCGGAGTTTTTTCAGCTCCGTTTCGGTTTTCTCCTTGGCAGCAGTGAGCATTTTTTGCTCTCCTTCCGCCACTTTTACTTTTTCGGAAAGATCGTTGATTTCCTGGAAAAGCTCGTCGGGTTTCTTGCCCTTGAGGCCCTCTTCAAAGGCCTGCAACTGTTCGGAGGTGATTTTGAGTTTTGAGTTGGTGGACTCCAGGTCGGATTGGGTGGTCTCCAGATCCTTGGAAAGTTTGTCGGCCTGCAGGGTGAGCTCCTGGTTTTTCGCCTTTTGTTCCGTCAGATTTTCCTCGGATGTTTTTAATTTGCCTTGGTTGCTGATGAGCTCGTCATTGGCCGTGCCCCATTTATCGCCCGCCTGGCTTACCGAGACGGCGGGTTGGGCGGTATCCGTCATGAAGTCGCCGGTATATTGAAGACCCAAGGTTGGGAATTTTCCGCCCCGCAGGGATTCCTCCACCGCACGCAACTGGTTGGCGAACTGGTTTTTGGTGCCGCTCACCATGAAGGCGAGCACGGCTGTCGCAAGCGACAGGGCCACGGAGCCGCCCAGGCTGATTTTTCCGGCAATCGTCATAATTTGGCTTGGGGCAAAGTCTCCGCCCCACCCCTTGATTCCCAAGGGCTTTTGATTTTTTTATTCGGGACTTATTGGCGGCACTGCGAATTCATGTGAGTTTCTTTCGGCGGTAAGTTGCAAGGGAATCAGCCACCTCTTGCCCCGCCACCCGGAGTTCGTCCCGCAACCAATCCGGGCTGAAACCGTATGCCCCAAACGACTCCACGGCAGTGATTTCCGCATGGTCGGCAGTGACTACGCCGATCTCCCCCTTGCCAGTATGGGCTTGGACGATCCTTTCGATGATGCTGTCGGCGGTCTGGTCCCCTGAGGCGTAAAGGACGGCTAAAGAATCTTTGGGAGTCTCTTCCTTGCCGCCCGCCCGGCCGTCAAAGACCAGGGTGACTCGCCAGCGGCCGGAATCGTGGAGATCGGACATTTGTCGGATCAGCTCGCGTCGAGCATGACCCGGCTGGCGGGTGTGGAGGGAGCGGAGTTCCGGCCAGGAGTGGATGATGCTGTGGCCGTCGACCAACAGGTAACGGGGCGCGGCTGCCGGATCGGGCCGCGCGGGGGACCTCATCCCGCGGCGGGCTTTGGGGCACCGCCGGACTTCTTGGCTTCCTTCTTCCGCTTCAAATAGCGGAGCCGACGACGCTTTTTGATGCCTTTGTTGTACTGCTTGCCCATGTATTTGAAGAGTGAGGGAACCGGCAAGGATGGTCAAGGTTCAGCTTTGATGAGGATTAGGATGAGGTGGAAGGAT
>Ga0194117_10005553_pt1 | contig 11434 bp, 7 predicted proteins | sample TA2MahsurfametaG_FD_160579 | JGI IMG/M metagenome (GOLD analysis project Ga0194117, IMG submission 160579) | Freshwater microbial communities from Lake Tanganyika, Tanzania - TA2015009 Mahale N1 surface | ecosystem: Environmental > Aquatic > Freshwater > Lake | place: Tanzania: Lake Tanganyika...
CCCCTACCATAAATGGGTGTAAATACTGAAGATATGAAAGAATAAGTAAAAAATTCAAAGAAAAAAGATAAAGATAAAGAAAAAGAAAAAGATAAAGGTAAATAGAATTTAAGCTAACAACAAAAACGTCAGAGGTCGAAACTTCTTCAAACTATGCAAAACAGCAAATAGAAATTTAAAACCAAGCCAGATAAAGAAAAAACTAATACACTTCAAATAGTATAAGAGTAAAGTAAGTAGTTATTAACCCAAAGAGAAAATATTCAAGGTGTAAATTACAACAGCCATATTGAAGAGGATAGCAGACTGTCTTTGATGAGCAACTCAGAATTCGATAACTTTGTAACCAAAGAGCAAGATACTGAGGGAAATAATTCAAAAATATAGTTTCTAATGCGTTAGTCCAAAGTTGAATCAAAAGAAGTAAAATAAATTCCATCACTAGGAAAGACGTAATCTAAATAAATAGATCTTAAAGTATTTGATAAGGATGTGTTGACGGATTAGAAAAAACTATCAAATGAAAGTAAGATACCATATAAAATTGCAAAACCATCAATTTAAAAACAGAATATTTCGTTACATAAAGTATTAAATTAATCTTCTTCATTTGAGTCTTAGAAAAAATAGGACAATTTAGTCAGAAATACTTTTGAGATTATTGATAAAAAAGAACAAAACAATCTTACAATCATTCGAAAAGCATAACACCTTACTTTTATCTGTTCTTAATGCAAACAGATATTTAGTCTTGATGAAGAAAAAATTGATAGTCAACGTGTCAGAAGAACAGAAAAAAAAGCCACTTATTCACCATTTAGAAGTTCAAAACCTTCAGAAAAGTAGGGTAAAAAATCAAGTGTTATAACACCCTCGCCTTGCAGCTCACTAAAAAAACTTGCCCTTAACTCAATTGAAAGTTGTCATTGGGAAGAGTCGATGGATCAGTATCAAAACGAACAAAAGTTTGAGGGTAGAAGAATGCAAAAACAGTACACTAGGAATAATAGTGCATTTCTTCATGATATAGCCTACAAAAATCAAATAGAGTAGCAAATGAAAGGTCCAAACGCAAAACGTGAGTAAACATAAGAAAAAATCTAGCAAACCGAATAAAAAACTTTTATTTTAACAAAAATAGAACCTGGCAGATTTTTTATTTCACAAATAATGACTGCCAATCGATAATTCATAAATACGTTAAACAATAGTTTTGGGCAGACTGGCGACAATTTAGAACAATACCTCTAACTTGTAAAATAAATCAACTCCATGCCCGAAAATAAGATCAATATGACTGAAAAAGCAGCATTTCTAACTATAGAAAAAAATCTATTCCCTATTCTCAACTAGTTACTTGTTATAGTTCGAAAAGCAGTCAAAACTAATAAAATCCCCTAGACAATGAAACTCTTTACTTCGTTACCAAGTATTGTTTCTAATCGGATTAACAGAAAATACGGTGTTAAAATTTTGGCGAGCAAACATCTGAAAGCCATATTGATGGCTATCAAAGCAGCAGGAAAGTATACAGACAAACTAAAAACTATATAACTTATGATGTTCACTGATTGCAAGTCACTGCATAGTGAAGATTTTTTTATCTATTTACTTATGATGGGCCTTTTCGATCCAACATATACTGCTCCAAGATTATTGAACACTGAGTAGAGTTATACTATTCGCCGCATCTGCTAATAACATCTAATAAGAGAGCCTCAAGTTTACAGTTAATTCTAAAGATTGAAGTAAAGTAAAGGAGAAAGTGTGCTTTTAGGTGAGGTGGTAAAATCAATCATAACAAACTATCGTCTCTTAAAAATCAATCGAATCTAAGAACTAGGATTTATTTTTTTAATGTTGAAGAAAGATCAAAACTGGATGAACTACAAAGATTTCATAACTTTCATGTTTACTTTCTCTATCGATAACACCCTAAAAATCAATATCACCAAAAAACTTCTTTAATTTTGTGATGTGAAAAATCGAGATAGCAGTTTAGGTATAAGTGAAAATATGTTTACTAAATTTTTGACTTCATGCTAAAATTTAAATCTGAGTCTGCTCTAATCGAATCTAGGTGATCAAATTGAGCAGTATTGTGCTGAAAATCATTAGATTTTAGCTGAAACCATAGAAAAGCTCTTCCAAACTGTTTTTAAAATCAAAACGAGCAACTTCCTTCCCAATAATGCAACTGAACAAGAAAGCATACCCTCTGAGAGTAAATTGGAAGAAGTCTCATCAATTTTGTAAATTGGGTAAATCTCACAAATCCAGCAAATGTACAATCAAACTTAATAGCCTCCAAAACCTTGCATTTAGAACATCAAAGTGGCTTAAAAATTAAGAACTTACTCCAGCTTCACATATAAAATCTGTAACTATATGTAAAGGAATGAATAAACCAAATTCTTAAGTTCAAGGCAGAAAAAGTTCATAAAGACCTACCTTGTTCTGCATATTTTGAATTGCGAAGTCTAAAGACTGGTGGGAATTGCTGACTACTTTTCGAATAGTATGCTCGGCCTAATATGCACTCCTGTGGAGTAGTTCTGTTTGAACTCAAAATCTTCACTTAATGTATGATGACATAATTATTTTTTCTTTTTCATAACAATTCTATCATTGAAGAAAAGTAACTCAATCACATCAACATTTTAGTTAGAAATACCTTGTAGTTTATTTCACCCTATCCTTCGATGTCAGCTTAATCACAAAATCGGTCCACTGTCTCCTCATCAAGCAGTCCTCGGGTTATTATTTTGATCTCAGTTCTGGTGAGATAACCACAGTCTTCCCGATCAAAGACTTTGAATATTTCAATGATGTCAGTACATAGATTTTGTTTGTTGACTTTTTAGAGCATGTAGCTCAAAAACTAATGGAAATCTATGGTGCCGTTTCCATCCTAATCCATCTCTTTAAGCTTGGCATCGACTTATTCCTCGCTGACATTATCGCCTAAGCCTCTCAGCAAAAATTTGAGGGTCCTGCTGGTGATATTTCCAGTATTGTTGCGGTCATACATTTTGAAGATTTCTTTGAGTTCTTCAATTTGTTCAACTTTGTATGAGTTGAAGTGCTAATTCTTTTACTGCTCAATATTTTCGCTGCAACTTGATGATTTAAAACTGGTTCGATGTGATGACCGATATTCCATATTCTAAATTTTAATACTTTTTAATAAACAGTAGCTGTTATAATTTGAAATCAAACAGCTATAAATATGAAAAAACATACACTTCTCTTTTTCTGCTCTATGATTTGCACAGTGCTGGGTTTTGCCAGCAACTGTGTTCAGTTCAACCCAAACAACTTCAATATCTGTGCCCTCTGCTCTGAAAAATACTACCTAAGCAATGGCAAATGTTTGATATGTACCTCACTTACCAATACCATGCCTGGATGTATTCCCAAAACAGCAAATAGTGAGAAAAATCAAAATACAACAACCTCCACAGCTACAACCACAGCTGCTGCCTCAGCTAGAACTGACCAAACTACAGCCAATACAAGTTCCACTATTAGTAGTCAAAACAAAGGAGCTGAGATAGCTACTACTAAACAAACTGAGAATACTGTCAGCAAAGGTGACCCAGTTAACAAATCAAACACTCTTGATTCATCAACAAAAAAAACTAACACTGAATTAATATCTACTGACTTGAATACTAATGCTTCCAAAACGAATGAGACAAGCACTGCTTCACAAAAATTCGCTTAGGTTAATCTCCCTCCAAAGAATACTGACATTCAAACAACTATACCGAAGGCGACTCCAGTAGCTCAGAAAGCTTCAACTTCTACTGGATCCCTTTTGCAACTTCTGATGCAGACAGATTTGGTAAATTGTGCATAATTTGCTATAACATCCTAAGCTATAGTTTGCAAATCGTGCAAAGACAATTGTGTGCTGAATTCAGAAAAATTATGCGTGCCTTATGTACCATCTGAAAACGACATTCCCGAAGTCCAAAAAGCTAGTATTAACAACAGCAACAATGTGGCTTCTGATTTGAGAAAAAACTTAGACACTAGATAAAATGATGTTTCAAACAAAATGGATGACTCTGAACAGCAAATGATTCCTAGTTTAATTTCTACTATGAGCGCAAATTCTAACTCTCAAATTAATCCAGCTTTCCAAAGTTCTATATATCCCACCCTAGGGATGTTCTATAATTTGCCCGCAAATAGCAATGGACCCGCTGCTACCGATAATTCCACTTCACAACCAGCTGCAACGATTACAGCCACACAAAATATTGCTAGTACAAACCCACAATCACCCTCTCAACAAGCTTTGGCCCAACAAGGTGTGAGATTCCCTACTCCAAACAAGCCTAGAGATCCTAACTGTTTACAAGTAAATCTAGCCTTCTCTTTACTTCTACCTATAAGTCAACAAAACAAACGATGTCTGAAATGTTATGCAAGCAACTACTATAGCATCGATCTGTAGGTTTGTACTCAAATCAATCCTAAATGCAGAACAGCTGATGATCAAAACAACTGCCTAAGTTGCTATCCCGGTTACGAGTTATCGAAAGGAGATTGTGTGGTTGGTGGCCAATTGTCGAATATTTTGATCACAAATAAGTCTCCTTATTCAACTCATCAACTACCATCTTTCTACTTCGTAGACCCTAATTGCAACAAATGCGCGCCTAATTCTAATCAATGTGTCTTATGTGCTATCAACTATTATCTCTTTAATGGCGTTTGTAAGCAAGTCAACCCTCTTTGCAGAACTTATAATCGTGATAATGGTAACTGCCTCTCTTGCTATCAGGGCTATATACTTGACGTATCAACCCAACCCATTAGCTGCTCTATTAGTAAGATTAATAATTGTAAAACATATGATAGAAACAATGGTAACTGCTTGAGTTGCTATTCTGGCTACTATCTCTCCGAAGGAAACTGTAAACAGTACACTACTATCCAAGATCCTTACTGCACTAGGATAGGACCTAAAGGTTGCGAATAGTGCATCCAGAGATACTACCCTGACTAAAACGGAGCTTGCTAGATGGTGAGTTTATTATGTGCAACTTATAATCAAGCTAATGGGGACTGCCTCTCTTGCATACTACTCTACACTTTGGTAAATAAATAATGTGTTTATCAATATAGTAGATGATTTTAATTAATTCATACGTATAGACAATCATTATTATTAGAAATTATGATGCTTAGTTATTATCAGAAACAAATGTCCATGTTTTTTTAGCATAGCTCAACTGTTACTGGCCATACTTTATATCCTCTTGATCTTAGTCTCTCAGATTGTGCTTGTAATCTTGTTGCAATATTGTTAATCTCAGCATCCAAGTTGACGTTAGTATTCCAGAGTCTTTAGCTCAGAATGCTTGCTTTCTGCAATACTTTTTGGTCAAACGTATGTTTTGTCCCGATTTCATTCCACATACATGTTGCTCCTCCGATTACATTGGCATTGGGTATGATGGGATCAAAAGTATACATTTTTCTCCATGTTTTAAAAGTACCATAATTGACACCATAGATATTATTAAACCCTGTATCTAAATATACGAGATCGTAGTTGGATAAAATTACTTCGCTTTTCCTGCCAGATAAAACATTTTGATTGGCTTGGTCTCCCCACCAATGAATGACATCCTAATCTTCAACAGGTAGATCTATTTCTTCATTTGCCCAGTATATAACTTTTTTTGTGCTGCTAATATTTGCTCTAAATTGTGCTTTCTGCCTTCTTCTATAGTAAATTGATAAGGCCTCATAATCGCTTATGTTGTTTTTTATCATGAAGGATTTGATGGAAGGTCTTTGTTCCCAACAACTTTGCAATACTTAGTCACCTCCAAAATGGATATAATTATCCTAGAATGTATTGTTAACGTAAGTCATAACTTTGTTGACTACTTAGTAAGTGAGATCAAGCGTAGGGTCGAATTGTCCCATATACTTTCCGTTACAGTTGAGTGTAATATTCTTATATTTTTAATTTCTACCCCAAGACTCCGTATGGGCTGGTGTATCAATTTCAGGAATCACTCTAACACCTCTTGTCTTGCTATAAGCAATCACATCTTTGATATCATTCCAAGTGAAAATCCCTCCAATTTTACCAAAATCACTCAACTCAGGTGCATCTGGTACCACCATTGGGAAACTATCTTCGTCGATTATGTGCCAATGTAAAACGTTTAATTTGATGTATAACATTGCATCTACGATTCTTTTTATTGTAGGAACTGATAAGTAATGTCTTGATGTATCGATCAGCAGGCTTCGCCAAATGAATTGAGGTTTATCTACTACTGCTATCGGTAGCCCACTTACATAGAAACTACCATCTTCTTGTTTTTAAAAAAGCTGAGAAAAGGTTTAGAAACCTCTCAGAAAACCAACATAATAATCAGCTTTTAAAGTCCATTTGCCTTATTTGGGCATCGAAAGTGTGTATTTTTAGTGATTTACATCAGTTGCAGTCATCTGTCCGCCAATGATAATTGCAATGGTCAAATCTCCCCTAGTCTGTTCTATTACATCACAGTGAAATACTTTGCTCTGGTACATGCTGATAATTTAACGAACGTAATCACTCTCTGTATCTGCATTTACTATAAATTTCATAAGACATGGAGAGATGGTAATTGTGGATCCTGCTGTATCTGTAGTGAAAGTGAGTGGTTTTGGCCAAATTTTATTAGTATTTCTGGATAGGACTGCCAAAGTGGAGTAGCAGAATAGGGCAAGAAAGATGATTATCTTGATAGTTAGCATATCTTAGTAGATTATTAACTTTATTTAACTATCGTCTATCTAAGAATAAAAAGATACTTATTTTTAAGAGAGATTGATATAAAACTATTAAATTTATCTATTAATTGACAAGTCTATAAAAATAATTTCTACCATATGCCTCCTCGAATTCAAAATAATATCATTATTTATAATTATCAATGAACCAGGGAGAACCCAACTCTTAGAGCATATAATAAGGATAAAAACAAGAAATGGAACAGGAACAGGAACAACCCATCATGGCAGAGGCAACTTCACAGCCTATCGAAGAAGAAAAACAGGATGAAGAATAGATGGAAAATTAGGAGGATTTAGTAGATGAATAAGTGGAAAATAGAGTAGAGGCAAACCCTGAAGAAAACACAAACAATCCTGTCTAACAGCAGGTTTAAGAAGAGAAATAGCAAGTATAAGAATAGAGGTAGGCCCCTATATAAGAAGAGGTTGATTATTCGATTTAAGCGGAAGCCTAAGAGCCAATACAAAATAATGAATAAAGACAAGTTTAGCAATAACAAATAGAAAACTAGTAAGAAGAAGTAGAGGTTTAAGCTTAAGCTTAATAACAATAGCAAATACCTCCGAGTTAGGACAATCAACCAGCAGTAGCATTATAAAATCAACCGAATAAATCCCAAGAACAACAAATTGAAAATTTGCCTAGCAATATCGTCATTAGAAATGAAGAGGAGATTCAAAAAAACCTACGCAAGCAGAGAGAAAATGACAGTTAAAAGGCTCAACAATACATTCACAAACTAGAAAGGCAACTATAATCCATTACAACAGAAAATAATTTATTGAAAAGAGATATGGCATCTCTCAGATAAACGCAAAACAAATTAAGACAAGACTTCTAAACTAACAAACAGACTGTTATGGATCTCAGAAAAAAAAAGTTAGAGACTTAATTTTAAAAAACCAAAGCTCTCAAAGAATGCGAGAAACTGAAAAAAGAAAACGAATTGCAACGTAAAAAGATAGAGGAAATCTAAAAAATAGGAGATATTATAGTCCTCAAAAATGCACTCTAAGAACTAAATACTTTAACACAGGCTCAAAAATAAGAAATAGAAGAGCTGAAGTCAACAACATCACAGCCTCTAATTGAATAGCTTAAACAACAGCTCTTGTTGCTATCGGATTATTAAAATACAAAGAGGAAGCATGAGAATCAAATCTAGAGATTATAAGTATAAAACAAAATGCTATCAGAATAACTTTCCAATATTAATAATTCTCTTAATTTTGAAAGAAACTAAGTTCACAAATTAAAGGAAAAATAATCTTAACTGTAAGCCCAGATCTTACAACTCAATAATGCAATTAAAAATTGGTAAGATAAATGGCATGAGTTCTAAAACTAAAGAGAGAGTAACGCCAAGAGCAGAGAGTTGTAAAAAAAGATTTTTGATTATGAGTCGTAGAGAAATGTTGGATACGAAAATGAAGTGATCCATCTCAACGTACTTTCAGACAGAGAAGAAAAAGATATCATATTTAAGGAGTACCTAATTCTGGAAGGAAAGTTCAAACAACAACAGTTTTAATTTGAAGAGACGAAATCAAAGCTAAGGAAACTATAGAGATAGCAAACCCGAATTTATACAAGCTATATCAAAAAGAAATAATACAATGATCTAAGTATAAAATACAACAAAGCTAAAAAGTGTTTAGAAGGAGCTTTCCAAAAATTGAGGCTTATCAGAAATGATGAATCTCAAACTCAAAACGTGCAAGACTAAGTAAATGAGTTACTTGAAGGTACATAAGCTAGATAATGTCAATAGGTAATAAAAAGAGCACATTATATAGTTTCATCTCTAAGAGATAAAGTAGATGGTTTTGAGAATAACTAAAATATACTGTCAAATAAAAGAGAATATGAACGTATGGAGCAAACTATCAATCTGTTGAAAAACGAACAGGCATAGAATTAAAGGATATTGAGATTGATGACAGATGATATCAAATTGAAAAATAAGCTTATTGCTGAGAAGAATGGGATTATATAAACACTCAGAAAAAGGACTTTGTTATTGCCCAACTAGGCCTAAAACTATAAAATAACCCTTAAATTGTCAAGCGAAGTGGCTGGCTTGAGAGAAACATTATCTGTATTTGAAACACAGAACATCCTTCTTGTTAAAGAAATAACCTCACTTAACTCACAAGTGGCTCATTGGAAACATCTCTACAATAATATAAAAGACAGTTTAAGGTAGAAGATTAACACATCTCTATAGCAAAAGAACACTAACGGATCATCGAGAATTATAGGAGAATAATCTATTAGTATTTGCAAAGAATGTTAATAAAGAAAGTTATATTTATCAAGTAAAGAGTTCGAATCAAATTAAACCCAAACTGATAACCTCAACTAATTTTACTACAAATAAATCAAACATATACTTGCCTTTTTGAATAAAGTTGCCAAAGAGTGTGAAAAAGTGCCACAACTTTCCAAGTAACTCAGTCATAGTATTAATTAAATCAAAGAGAAATTTATCATCGAATTCAAAGAGAAATATCTGAGAATACAAGCCCACTATAACGCCAAGTTAAATTAACTCAAAAGAGAAAAAGCTGATAACGAATCATGGAGAGTGAGAGCTAAGGAAGAAATCAGAGAGGAGTTCCAAGATATTAGAGAATTAATCATCAACAATCGCCTCACAAACGCTCTCAGACAAGCGAAAAATCTTATCGATTATCTAGAAGTTGAAGTGCAGAAGCAAGATTAATAAAATCCACAATAAGAGATGGAGGATTAAAATCCAGTTTAAGAGAAGAAAGATGAATGATTTATGTGAATAAATAATATAAGCTTATTTTTATCTTTGCTAACAATTAATCAAACCAAATTATTAATTGAGATCATTTCAGATTCTAGCTCTGTTTTTGAAAATCTTGGCTGCATATTAGTTATAATGTAGTGGATCTAAATACCATCTTATGAAAGAAAATGTCATTTTTTTGTCATTCAAAGTTACTTTTAACTTATTTGTCATGCCCCCAAATCTTTAGACCCAAGCAAAAGTTTTGGGATTTGACATTCTTGCATACAGTATACGGAATCCATTAGCATGCAGATAGTGACCATAATCTATCCAAAATAACATGATCAGCCCAACACCCATGACATCTTGGTCTACAGCACTAAACATGGCATATACAGACCTTCCTGGCTATGTGTCTGCTTCGATGATATTCTTCTATAGTTAATGCCCCACTTTCTAAAGAACATCAAAGTGAGGGAAATGGATGTTACTTTTTTTTGTCAAGTATTGTTTGAGTTCAATGTTAGTTCCTACAGCTACAATTTTGTCGTTTTTGTCTAAATAAACCTAAGTAAAAAAATAAGTACGAAGTTGAGGAAAGTTTCTGAGGCGATAGTTCCATCCTCTCTGAGTTAATTTTGCCACTCTATCATTTCTTTGGTTTTGTCATACATAAACTTGTAGACGTCTTAGTAGGTGGGATTGGTGATGCTCCAAACTTTGTTCTGATTGATAAAGCTTTTTGTGAGTAGTTTGGCGCATTCAGGTAGATTTTAGAAGGTCATTTCAGCAATTCTGTAGTGCCTGTTGGAGATGTACATTTTATTGATATGACTCAAAATAACACCAACGTCAATATTACGCATCTCCAAATTTTAATCAACTGTCATAATTAAATAACATCGAAAAATACTGACTTCAAAATTATAAAAGAAAAACCTGATACAGAGCCTGTAGTTGATTTATCTTTATCTTTTCAATCGGAAAGGTCATGTAGATTTAAAATATTTCAATAAAGATTCATAAAAATTATTTTAGATAAGAATATTCAAGAATTATGTTCTGGATAAATCATTTTTTAGCATGAACGTTTTCCCAGTAGCTATTAAGCTCAGATGACTCCAACTTAGCTTTCATAGCAGCAGATCCTTTGGTCCATCCGGCGGGGCACACTTCACCGTGTTAAGCATTGTATTGGAATGCTTGAAGAAGCCTGAAGTACTCTTGGACATTTCTTCCAACTCCGAGGTCGTTAATGCTGATATGTCTAACTGTTTGGTTAGGATCAATGAGGAAAGTACCTCTCAAAGCCAAACCTGCATCATTTAAAACTCCGTAGTCATGAGCGATTTCTTTCTTAATGTCTGCAATAAGGGGAATATCAATAGACCCAAGTCCTCCAACATTTCTGGGCTCTAATGTCCATCTTCTATGAACAAAGTGAGAATCAATGGAGCATCCAACCACTTAGCAGTTGTTTTGTCTGAAAGTTTTAGCATGGTTACTAAATTCAACGATTTCGGTGGGGCAAACAAAGGTGAAGTCAAGAGGATAAAAGAAAAGGAGTAACCATTTTGACTTGTAGTCGGTGAGGGAGAGTTCCTTAAATTAGTTAGAAGCTGAGATCCAAGAGTTGGCTTTGAAAAAAGGGGCAGTTTTACCAATGACTGCTCTGATTGCTTGGGAAGTCATAAGATATTTTGATTATAAATATTGGAATAATACTCAAAATTTTTTAATATGATTAGGATATTAAAATATCAAATTAAGAGAGTCTTTATGGATAAGATGTTTAATAGTACGAGTTAATAGATTGATTGATACAAAAACATAATACTTATACTGTCTATATTTTACTT
>Ga0194117_10005562_pt1 | contig 11430 bp, 10 predicted proteins | sample TA2MahsurfametaG_FD_160579 | JGI IMG/M metagenome (GOLD analysis project Ga0194117, IMG submission 160579) | Freshwater microbial communities from Lake Tanganyika, Tanzania - TA2015009 Mahale N1 surface | ecosystem: Environmental > Aquatic > Freshwater > Lake | place: Tanzania: Lake Tanganyika...
GGCAGGGCGGCATTGCCGGCCTCGCCATGGCCAATCGGCAGCTCTGCCAACACAGGGATCCCCAGGTCAGCGGTGCGCTCAGCGAGCACCTCAGCAGCGCTGAAACCTGCAGCCTCAGGGTCATCGCAGTCGTCAAAGCGCCCCAAGGCCAGACCCGCCAGCTGCTGCAGAGCGCCGCACAGGCGCCAGTGGGTCAAGAGCCGATCGAGCCTGTAGGGGGCCTCACCAACATCCTCGAGCACCAGAATCGCGCCCCGCAATGGCGGGCAGTGGGGCGTGCCCAACAGGTGTGTGGCCACGGTCAGATTGGCCACCAGCAGTGGCCCCTCGGCGATGCCGCGCTGCCAGCAGACACCGCGCAAAGGCTCCAGCGACTCGCCGAAGAGCATGCGGCGCAGCCGCTCCTGGCTCCAGGGCGGCTCTGCCGCCAGGGTGGTGAGCAACGGCCCATGGATGCCGCCTGCCAGCCCCCGTGCCTGCCGCGCCCAGAGCAGGGAGGTCACATCGGAGAAGCCCAGCATCCAGCCAGCGGGCCAGGCCAATGCAGGGTCCTCCAGCAGGCGCGCCGCACCCCAGCCGCCCCTGAGGCACGCCCACAGCTCGGCTGTGCCATCGAGATCGGCGCTGCGTTGGGAGTCATCACCGGCCAGATAGCCCCAGGCGCGCGTGCGGGCGTCGCTGGGCTCGAGCACCAGCCCCCAACCCTGTAGCAAGGCCATGCCGGCCTCAAGCCGCGGCCAACTGGCCTGGCCCAGTGCCGAGCTGGCGGCCACCAGCTTGACCCGCTGGCCCGCGCGCAGCGGCGGCGGCAGGTTCATCTGAACCCCACGATCAAGGCCAGCAGCAGCAGCGCGCCCAGTTGCACCTGCCGCTGAAAATGACGGCCGTAGGTCGCAGCCGGCAGGGCCGGACGCCGCAGCACAGCGGCCTGCTGCTGCATCAACACAGCGGCCAGCAGCCACAGGGGCCAAAACGCGAACGACACACCGCTCAGCACAGCCGCCGCTGCCAACGCCAGGGCGGTGGCGCTGTAACAGAGCGCCACGACAAGCGGTGCCTGTTCACCCAGGCTGCGGGCACTGCTGCGGATGCCGACGCGCTCATCATCAGGGCGATCGGCCATCGCGTAGACGGTGTCGAAGCCAAAGGTCCACAGCAACGTGGCGCCCCAGGTCAACCACAGGGGCCAGCCCCCTGCCAGCGAGCCGCGCACCGCAGCCCAGGGCAGCAACACGGCAAAGCCCCAGCACAGGGCCAGCACCGCCTGCGGATAGCCAAACCAACGCTTGGCCGAGGGGTACAGCAGCACAGGCGGTAAGGCTGCCAAGGCCAGCAGCAGACAAAGCTGGCGGTGCGCAGGCGGCAGCGCCAGCACCACCAGCAGCGCCAGCACCAGCATGAGCAGCAGCAACGCCACAGCGGCGCTCACCCCAACACGACCCGACGCCAGCGGGCGGTTGGCTGTGCGCTCAACCTGGGGATCGAGGCGCCGATCCCAGAGGTCGTTGGCGATGCAGCCAGCACCACTGACCGCCAGGGCGCCCAGCACGATCCAGCCCAACAACGGCAGCGGCGGCAGGCCGGCACGGGCCAACCACAAACTCCAGAGCGCCGGAATCAGCAGAATCAGCCGGCCACTGGGTTTGTGCCAACGCAGCAGTTCAAGCAGGGCGCGCGCGCGTTGACGTGGCATGCAGCCTGGCCAGCTGCCGGCAAGCGTATCGGCGCCATGCCCCTCGGTCATGGGGTGGCAAAGTGACGGCGCCGCTGCCTCGCGATGCCCCAGGCCGTGAACGCTCCGACCCGCAAGGTCGCCGCCATTGACATCGGCACCAACTCGATTCACCTGGTGATCGCCGCCGTTGATCCTGCCCTCGGCAGCTTCAACGTGGTGGTGACTGAAAAGTCGGCCACCCGCCTGGGTGAGCGTGATCCCGATCGGGGTGATCTGACCTCAGCGGCGATCGAACGCGCCCTGCAGACCCTGCGCCATTGCCGCGATCTGGCCGACAGCCATGGCGTCGAGCAGATCGTCACAGCCGCCACCAGTGCGGTGCGCGAAGCCCCGAACGGGCGCGATTTTCTGGGCACCGTCAGCGAGCAGATCGGCCTCGATGTCGATCTGGTCAGCGGCCCCGAAGAGGCCCGCCTGATTTATCTAGGCGTGCTGTCGGGCATGCATTTTGGCGAGCGGCCCCACGTGATCATCGACATCGGCGGGGGATCCACCGAGTTGATCCTGGCCGACGGCCGCGAGGCGCGCGTGCTCAGCAGCACCCGCATCGGTGCGGTTCGACTGCAGCGGGAGTTTGGCCAGAGCGACCCACTGCCGCCCGAGCGCCGCTCGTTTCTGGCCGCCTACATCCAGGGGGCGATGGACCCGGCGGTGGCCCAGGTCAGGGCAGGCCTGCGCAGCGCCGAAGAGCCCCTGCTGGTCGCCACCAGCGGCACCGCCATGGCGCTGGCGTCGTTGGCCGCCGCCGAAGATCCGAGGCCGCCGTTGAAGCTGCAGGGCTACCGCCTGAGCCGCGCGCGAATCGATCAACTACTCGAGCGCCTGGTGAGCCTGACGTCTGAGCAGCGCAAGGCCCTGCCTGGGCTCAACGAACGACGCGCCGAAATCATCGTGCACGGGGCGCTGATCCTGCAGAGCACCATGGCGAGCCTGCAGATCGGCGAGCTGGTGATCTGCGAGCGGGCCCTGCGCGAGGGGCTGATCGTCGACTGGATGCTGCGCAACGGCCTGCTCGATGACCGTTTGGCGTACCAGAGCACGATTCGCGAGCGCACCGTGCTGCACCTGGCGCGCGGTTTTGGCGTGGACATCCCGCGCGCCGAACGGGTCGCTGACCACGCCCTGGCGCTCTACGAGCAAACCCGTGGGGTACTGCATGACGACACCGGCGAAGGCCGCCAGCTGCTGTGGGCGGCGGCGATGCTGCACACCTGCGGCCAGCACATCAACGTTGCCGCCTACCACAAACACACCTGGTACCTGATCCGCCATGGCGAATTGCTCGGTTACACCGAAGCCGAGCACCTGATGGTGGCCGCGATCGCGCGGTACCACCGCCGCAGCCTGCCCAAAAAGCGCCACGAGTCCTGGCAGCTGATTGAAGAACGCCAAGACCGCCACACCGTCGCGACGATGGCCCTGCTGCTGCGGCTGGCCGCTGCACTCGATCGCCGGCCGCAGCAGGTGATCAGCTCACTGAGGGTGGATGTGAGCTCTGATGCTGCTTCACAAGCCAGGACCGCGACGATCACCTTGATGCCGCTGGCCGCTGGCGAGCACGCTGCAGGTCCAGATCTGAGCCTGGAGCGCTGGAGCCTGGCAGCCTGTGCGCCCTGGGTTCAGGAATCGGCCGGGCTTGAGCTCGAGGTCAAGATTGGGGCCCAGGCGGCTTCACCGCTTGATCCTGGTTGACGCCGCCGGCCTCAACGCGGGCACCAGCCGTCTGGGGGCCAAAGCTCACCCAGCGAATCTCTGAAATGGTGCCCAGGGGCTTCGGTGAGGCCTGGCCCTGGCTGACCATCAGCAGATCAGGGCGACCGGCGCGCACCCGCAGACCCCTACCTAAGGCAAAGCTGCGCTGGCCCACGAAGCGTCCGCGGAACAGCGGGGCACCACCAGCAGCAGGGCGCACCTCCAGCCAGCAGGGCTGGCTGGCCTGGAGCTGCAAGTCAGCCGGCGCCGGTGCTGGCTTGGGCTGTGGTGGTTTGGCGGGCATTGGTGCCGGCTGGCTGCTTGGCCGCTGCAGCACTGCTTTGGCTGCATTGAGCTGGCCGCTCCACTGCCCCAACAATGGTTGCAGCTGCTGACGCTGCTGCCAGAGGCCTGCTCCCGCAGCGCCCAGACCACTGGCCAGCAGCAACCAGGCCACGGCGGGACGCCAGGGCCAAGGCTGCTGAGCGCTGGCTGGGGGTGGCTGGCTGGGGCTCTCGCGTTGCTTGGCCGCAGCCTGAAAAACAGTGCTGCTGAGCACTGGGCGGGCGGCCATGAAGGCCTCAGACGCCCGCAGAGACTCAATCTCAGGACTGATGTCGACCCCGAGGGCAGCAGCGATCCTGCGGGCCTGAGCAATGACAAACACCGGCTCGGGCAGGCGTTCCAGGTCTCCAGCTTCCAAGCAGGCAAGCTGCTCGACGCCCATGTGCAGCCTCTGGCCAAGAGCTTCAAGGCTCAGGCCCTGGGTCTGACGTGCGCCGAGCAGCACCTGAGCGAGACGCTGCAGCTCAGGAACCTCTCGCCCAGGACTCGCCTGGGCTAGAGGCTGCGGCAAAGCCGACGTCAACGAGGTGTCGCAAGCCGGATCAGACGGCAAAACAACGTGTTCAACTGGACACAATTGTGCCGAAGGAGTCAAGTTAATCCGCGTTTATGCGGCCCCTGCATTAACAAAAGTGGGCGATACTGGATTCGAACCAGTGACCCCTTCCGTGTGAAGGAAGTGCGCTACCACTGTGCTAATCGCCCGTACAGGCCAAGCGACCTGACTTCGGCACGATAGACCACGACCAACCCGGTCCCTGGGCAAGGCAGCATGGGCCACAGAGACAGGAACGCTCGCTTGGCTCAAACAGCTCAGCTGGGTCAAGGCCCTGGCACGCCAGGGCCGGCGCAAGAACCGGAAACCGTTGATGTGCTGATCGTCGGAGGCGGCGTCTGCGGCACAGCGCTGCTGTTTGAGCTGGCCCGCTACACCGACCTCAACCGCGTGCTGCTGGTCGAGCGCTACGAGCAGCTCGCCCAGGTCAACTCCAAACCCACCAACAACAGCCAAACGATCCACTGCGGCGACATCGAGACCAACTACACCCTTGAGAAAGCTGTGCGCGTCAAGCGCACGGCCGAGATGATCGTGCACTACGCCGAGCTGCTCCCACCGGAGGTGCGCGATCGCTGCGTGTTTCGCACCCCCAAGATGGTGCTGGGGGTCGGTGAACAGGAGTGCAGCTTCCTGAGGCAGCGGTTCAGCCAGTTCTCGCCGCACTTTCCGGCCATGGAGCTGCTCGAGAAGGACGACATCGCGAGCTGGGAACCCCAGGTGGCCCTGCGCAACGGCGAACTGCGCAGCGAGGAGCTGGTTGCCATCGGCATTCGCAGCACCTACACCGCCGTCGATTACGAAGCGCTGGCGCACTCGTTTGTCGAGCAGGCCCAGGCAGCTGCCGATGGCAGCGGTCGAGAGCTGCGGGTCGAGTGCGGAATCAGGGTCGCGGCCATCGCACCTGAAGAGGGGCACGCCGCTGCGCCCAGCGACGGGCAGAGCTATCTGGTCACCCTCGAGCAGACAGACGCTCAGCCCGGTGAGGCGGCCGCGCGTCAGGTGCGGGCACGCCATGTGGTGGTCAACGCCGGCGCCCACAGCCTGTTGATGGCCCAGCAGATGGGATACGCCCTGGAGTATTCGTGCCTGCCGGTGGCGGGAAGTTTTTACTTCACCCCCGACCTGCTGCGCGGCAAGGTCTACACCGTGCAGAACGACAAGCTGCCCTTTGCTGCGATCCATGGCGACCCTGACGTGCGGGCTCCCGGTCAGACACGCTTCGGCCCGACAGCGCTGCTGCTGCCCATGCTCGAGCGCTACAAACCCGCGTCCTTCTGGGAATTTCTCAAGGTGCTCAGGCTCGACTGGGCGGTGCTGAGTGTGTTGTGGCAGCTGCTGCGGGTGGCTGACATCCGCAACTACATCATCAAAAACCTGCTCTTTGAGGTGCCCTGGCTGCGCCGCTGGCTGTTTTTAAGCGACGCGCGCAAGATCGTGCCCGACATGAGCCTGGCTGATCTGAGCTTTGCCAAGGGTTATGGAGGCGTGCGCCCCCAGTTGATCAACAAGCGCGAACGACGCCTGATGCTGGGCGAAGCACGCATCAGCGCCAAGCCTGGCCTGGTGTTCAACGTGACGCCTTCGCCAGGTGGCACCTGTTGCCTGGGCAATGCTGCTGACGATGTGGGCGCCATCGCCGAGCGGCTGGGCTGCCGCTTTGAACGTGAGCAGCTGGCGCGCGAGCTCTATGCAGCGCCCTCAGGCGCCGCCTCTGAAGAGGTGGCTGTGGCTGGCTGAATACAGCTTGGAGCGCTGATCAGCCGAGGCCGCGAGGGCAGGGCTGACGACATACAGCGTGGTGCGGATCAGACCGCGCTCGCGGCTGGTGGCTGCCATCTGATCAAGCGGCACCACCGCCAGCCACTGATCGGGCCAGCTGAGGCGATAGCCGATCGCCACAGGGGTATCGCGAGGGTAGTGCTGCAACAGCTCTGCCTGCACCTCCTCGATGTGGCGAGCGCTCAGATAGAGACACAGCGAGGCCTGCAGAGCCGCCAGACGCCCCAAGGCCTCGCGCTCGGGCACGCCTGTACGTCCGCCTGCACGGCTCAGCACAATCGTCTGCAAGACACCTGGGATGGTGAATTCCTGATTGAGTGCCGCCGCCGCCGCCTGATAGGCACTGAGACCCGGCACCACCTCAACGGCCAGCTCAGCATCGGCAAGCCGGCACACCTGCTCGGCCAACGCGCCATAGAGGCAAGGGTCTCCGTCGTGCAGGCGCACGACCCTGCGTCCCGCACGCGCCCGTGCAATGACCAGCTCCATCACCTCTTCAAGGGTGAGGGTGCTGGTTCGAATGCGCTCACAAGCTGCCGGCGCCAAGGCAGCAATCTGCGGATTCACCAGCGAATCGGTCCACACCAGCACCTCGGCCTGCTCGATCAAACGGGCAGCACGCAGGGTCAGCAGATCGGGCGCGCCAGGTCCTGCGCCAACGATCCAGACCGGATGGCTCAGCAAACCTTCACCCCAGACGGATCAGGCAGGGCGCGGTGGCGGCCATACAGCCACCACAGGCCCGCACCACCCAAGCCGATCAAGGCCAGGCTCATCAGCTGGGCCATACGCAATCCACCACTGCAGAAGGGTGGCTCACCCACCAGACAGAGGGGGTCGAGCCGCAGCCCCTCGATCCAGAAACGACCGGCGCTGTAGGCCATCAGGTACGTGCAGCTCAGGGCACCAGCGGGCAGCTGAAGACGATCACGGGTGCCGAGGCGAAACAGCCACAGCAGCAGGGCGCAGACGCCGAGGTTCCAGATCGATTCGTAGAGAAACGTCGGGTGGAAATAGAGCTCACCGAGAAACTCAGCGGGGCGATGGGCCGCGGGGATGGCGAGTTTCCAGGGCAGATCCGTCGGCAGCCCGAAGGCTTCGGAATTGAAAAAGTTGCCCCAGCGGCCTATGGCCTGGCCCAGGGCCACCGCCGGCAGCAACACATCAAGCAAGGGCCAGAAGCGCTGCTTGCGCCAACGGCAATAGGCAACAGTCGTCAGCGCACCGCCAAGCAGGGCCCCATGAATCGCAATACCGCCGCGCCAGATGGCCAGTGCAGAGAGCCAATCGCCGCTGTACTGGCGCCACTCAAACAGCACGTAATAGAGCCTGGCCCCCACCACGGCTCCCAGCACCAACAGGGGCAGCAGATCGGTGATCAGAGCGGGGTCAATCCCACGCTGGCGGCCCAGGCGGGTGGCAAGCGCCAGGCCCACCAGCACAGCAGTGGCAATCAGCAGACCGTACCAACGCAAGGCAAAAGGGCCCAACTGGACAACCAGGGGGCCGGGAGAGGTCAGCACAGCCAGGCGTTGGATCAGAACGATCAGACCAGACCCTCGGCAGCCTGAACCTTCTCGACCTGACGCTTTTTGAGCACCAGCATGATCTGGGCCAGAGCAACCGCCGCAAAGAAGGCCAGCAGGCCATAGATGCGAACCGGGTTCTGCAGCACGATCTCGGTGTCGATCTGTCCAAAGCCACCCACGTTGGGATCATTGGTCAACGCCCCGCCGGCAGCCACGGCATCGCCGACAGCCACGGTCAGGGTGGGGCCAGCCGGCACGGTTTCGCTGAGGGAACCACCGTCCTCGGTGCTGATGGTCACAACGGTCGCGCCACCATCGCCAGGAGCAATCGAAGCGATGGTTCCTGCAGCAGGTGCGGTGAAGACACCGTTGTTGCTCTTCTCACCGGTGGGATACACCTGGCCGCGGCCACGGTTGCCGCCGACGTGGATGCTGTATTTGCCGAAGTGGATGGAGCTGTCAGCAGCAGGATCTGGTGACAGGATCGGAAAGACGATCTCCTGATGCTGATCACCAGGCAGGGGGCCAACGATGTAGGTGTTGGGCAGCTCGTCGGAATACTGGGTGAAGTAGATCCCGGCGGTCTCCTCCTTGAGCTCATCGCTCATGCGCTCCTGGGGAGCCAGGGTGAAGCCATCGGGAAGCATCAACACAGCCCCGACGTTGAGACCCGTGGAGCTGCCATCACCGGCAACTTGCTGCACGGAGGTGTCGTAGGGAATCTCGACGACCGCCTTGAAGACGGTGTCGGGCATCACGGCCTGGGGAACCTCAATGCGGGTGGGTTTCTTGGCCAGATGGCAGTTCGCGCAGACGATCTTGCCAGTGGCTTCACGCGGGCTGGCGTAGTTCTGCTGCGCCCAGAAGGGGTAAGCCCAGCTGGGGCTGGCGGCGGTGAACAGCACGGAGAGCATCAGGCTCAGGCCGAGCAGTGAACCGGTCAGTGAGGAGAAAAGGCGACGCATGGCAGGTCTGATGGCGATGGCAGAAAACGAGATCAGGCCCACCAGGGCTTGTCACCGGTGCGGAAATCGGTCTCGGTCCACTGGCTCAAGAACACGTTGTCGTTCTCGACCGACACATGGGCCAGGGCCAGCGAGAGCGGTGCAGGGCCCCGCACGACCTTGCCGGTGGCGTCGTACTGGGAGCCATGGCAAGGGCACATGAATTTGTTCTGGCCGCTGTTCCAGGGCACAACACAACCCAGGTGGGTGCAGATGGCGTTGATGCCGTAGCTGCCGATGGCGTCACTGCCTTCGACGATCAAGTAGGTGGGATCGCCCTTGAGCCCCTGCACCAGCGAGCGATCACCGTCCTTGTGGGTCGACAGCCAGCCACTGGCGGTGACGTTGTTGCCCAGCTCGTCCTTGGCTGAGGTGCCACCACCGCCGCCGGCGGCGCGCGGGGGAATGAAGTAATTGACCACCGGATACAGGGCGCCGAGCGCAACCCCTGTGACCGAACCGAAGGTCAGCAGATTCATGAACTGACGCCGGCCCATGCCGGGCACGTCACCGCCAGAAGAGGCTGCTGGAATCTGGGTCATGCGGGCAGTCCGGAAGCCGGCGCAACGTGGCGCCACATTAGAACTTGCCCCTGCCCCATCGCGCCGGCCCGCGGCCAAGATCCGAGGGGTTGCAACATGCTGTTGTGAGCAGCCCGCCCAGACGCCGTCCCATGGACACTCCGTTGAGCGCTGCTGAAGTCATCAACCTGCTGCAGCAGCGCTGGCAAGCCTCGTACGACCTGCAACTGGTGCAACGCCGCGGCCGCGTCTACCTGCAGGTCATGTGGGCCTACCAGGAGCAACAGTCCTTCCCGTTGAGTCGCGAGGACTATGAGCGCCACATCCACGAGCTGGTGCTGCTGCTCAACAGCCTGGGCGTCGCTGCTGAGGTGCGCCGCTGGCTGGAGACCTGCAGCGACCGCCCGCGGCTGGGCAAAGCCCTGTCACTGGCCCTGGAGCTACCGAACGGGCGGGCCAGCGAATTTCTGCTTTAAGCAGGCCGCAGTGTTTCGCTCAAGGCGACCAGGGCCACACCCAGCAAGAACAGCACCGTGATCGCCCCGCTGAGCAACAGCATGGTCAGTGGATCGGTCGATGGGGTCAGCACCGCACCTGCCACGGCAGCGATCAACACCACCCAGCGCCAGGCCCCCAGCATCGTGCGCCAATGCACCAGCCCCAGCACCCCAAGCAACAGCTGCAGGACCGGCAGCTGGAACGCCAGGGCTGTCGCCAGCATGAGCAACAACACAAAGTCGAGATAGCGCTCGATCGACCAGGCAGGCTCCACCACGTCGGCGCCGTAGCTGACCAAAAACTGCAATGCCGCGGGCACCAGGGCCCACCAGGCAAACGCAAGTCCGGCGGCGAACAGCACAGCGGAGCCCGCCACGGCCGGGGCCACCAGACGGCGCTCGCTGCGGCTCAGGCCAGGCAGCACAAACGAGAGCGCCTCGTACAGCACGTAGGGCAGCGCCAGGGTGAGGCCCGCGTAGCCGGCGACCTTGAGCGAAACCAGCAAAAATTCACCCGGTGCCAACTGCAAAAAGCGAATGCCACTGGCGGGCATCTCCAGCAGGCGCACCAGCGGCCGCACCAGCAGCAGGCAGCCGGCGGCGGCGACCACCACCACCAGCAGACTGCGCAGAATGCGGCGCCTGAGCTCTTCGAGGTGATCGACCAGGCTCATCTCGACCTCGCCTGGAAACTCCTCAGAGCGCGCTCCCGCAGACACGTCCACCCGGATCGGCGGCGGTGGCGCCAGGGGTTCGGCAGGGGGCTGAAGGTTGCTGTCGCTCATGCGCTGGGCTCCACCGGCAGGCTAGGGGCTGCGGCGAGCAGCGCGGCGGCCTGGGACGGCTCACCCCACAGCACCTCGCCACCGCCATGGCGCACCGTGCCCGGCTGGGCTCCAGGAATGCGCTGCAGTTCTGTGGTCTGCACCATGACCACCGGCACCCGCGCGTTGCCGCGGCCGCGGCTGAAATAGGCAGCCACATGGGCGGCCGCGGCCACATCGGCGTCGCCACAGGCCTGCTCAGAGGATTTCAGCACCACATGACTGCCCGGGCATTCCTGCGCGTGAAACCAGAGGTCCCCGCGGCGTGCCTGGCGCAGGCTGATCCATTCGTTCTGACGGTGGTTGCGGCCCACCTGCAGGCGCAAGCCGCCTGGGGAGCGCAGCTCCAGCGGCTGGGGCGGCGGATCTGCTGCCGAGCGGCGCGCACCCTTGCCGGAGCGTCCTCGAGGCTCAGCGCGCGCCTCGAGGGCGCCCAGCTCGAGCGCCAGATCCTTGAGTTGCGCAAGGGTCTCAGCCTGCTCGAGATAGGTGAGGCTGGTCTCGAGCCAGGCCAGACGCTGCTGATGCAAGCCGATTCGCCCGCTGATCACGGCCGCGGAGCGCCGCAGCCGCCGGGCGCGCTTGTAGAGCGACTGGGCCTCATCAACGCTCGCGCGCGAGGGATTGGCCTGGCAGAGCAGGGCATCGGCCTGCTGTTGGAGGGCATCGGCACGCTCGCTTTCGCCCAGCAGCAAATGCTGCTGGGCGAGCAGCCGCTGCTCGCGCAGGTGCTGCTGGCTGAGGCGCTGGCGCCACTGCTGCTGCATCGCCTGCCGTTGCCTGGCCGCCAAGCCATCGCCGTAATACCGGGCCACGGCCGCGTTGAGGCTCAGGGAACACGGCGCAGGGCCAGAGGGCGATGCATCGCTGCCACTCCAACAGCAATAACCAGCCCCGTGGGCGCTGAAGCCAAAGCGTTGCGCATCGAGGGCTTCGAGCCACCTC
>Ga0194117_10005569_pt1 | contig 11420 bp, 10 predicted proteins | sample TA2MahsurfametaG_FD_160579 | JGI IMG/M metagenome (GOLD analysis project Ga0194117, IMG submission 160579) | Freshwater microbial communities from Lake Tanganyika, Tanzania - TA2015009 Mahale N1 surface | ecosystem: Environmental > Aquatic > Freshwater > Lake | place: Tanzania: Lake Tanganyika...
CGATGATCGAAAGCCGACGGTGCCCAAGGCACACCCTCCTATCAGGAGAGTTCCACAGACCCGCACCGTCTGGCCCCCGATGGGACATGGTGTCCCGCATGCCAGCGACGAGGCCGTCGAGGTCGCTAGCGAGACTCGAGATCTCGAGCACTCCGACGATTCCGCACATTGCGGCCAGTCTAGATAACGCAGCTGATCATGGTCAGGAGGCTCCCTTCTCAGCGATAATGCGGCGCCTTCACTTTGGGGGAGGAGTCGAGTACTTCTCGTGAAAGATTTCATTCACGGTCTGTGCGCCCGAGCGGTACTCGCGACCTGGATCGTCAGGGCCGGGTTCGCCAAGACCAGCGATGGCGCGGGCATTGGCGACCCAGAGCAGACTCTCGAAGGGTAGGTAGTACTGCGCGATCGCTCGCCCGGGGAGCGGTGGCTTGATTTCCGTTGGCTTCCATGCGCCACCTTGATGTTGCAGGGTGACCAGTTCAGCGATGCCGAGCATCCGGCCGCCCGCATCCTCGAACACCACGTTGAACGTCGGATCGACCAACACCCATCGCTTCTGGGATCGATCGAACACCTCCACCAACACGTGGGTTTCAAAGAGCTCCTCTCCTCGCGCGAATCGTGCAGAACCCAACGAGACGCTCCGCCCGATCAGGCCACACACTTCTAGTAGTCGGAGTGCTGCGCTCGAGAACGTGCCACAGCTGCCATCGATAAACCATTTTGTGTTCCAACTTTCAGGCGCGCGCAGTGAAATGGATTGTGGTTCACTGACTCCGACGAGCATCGAGCGCTGATGCACCCAATCCGCGATCTTCATCGCAGCATTGACGTCCGAATCGCTCTCAGAGATGCCCAGGACGGCGAACCACTTGTCGCGATAACGCGCCCGTTCTGCCTCAACGCAGAGAGTAAGCACAATGCCGCATGTCACGAGGAGCGCCACGACTCGGCCCGCGGCTAGGCGGTGCATACCGTTGATCACTGAATGGGATGCCGTGCCAACCACCCTCGCTCCAGATTAGCGTTGTACGCGGTCGCCGCGAGCGTTGATCTGGTGCCATGCTCGTTCAGCAGCCCTCTCAGCAAACTACTCGCTGATAGAACGCTTCAATGCGGTCGCGAATCAAAGGGCGTTGATGCGCGGTGCTGTTTCATCAGCCGGGGGATGACCGAGTTCGTCCGCCATCTGATCGGGGGGGTCCATGATGTTCCGTGTCGGACTCGGAAAGTCCAACACAAAACAGGCCTTCCAGCAACTTCTTGAGATTTGATCATGGCGGTTCGTATGCCTCGCCTGTGCCATGTCCTTCAAACACTGTCCATGCGCACTGCCACACGAAACGGACTCTCAGGCGTCGTTGCGCCGGTCGCCGCGAGTGCCCGACGGAGACCCCAGTTCAACGCTTTCAACGCTCGACAGGCTTGTGAGCCGTCACGACTAGGTACCAGCCAAGCCGCCCGAACACCCGCTCAAGCGTCGAACGAGAAATCCGGCGAGCCACGATCTGGAAGTGAAGAAAATCATCCGGCATCACGCCAGCGGATCGAAGCGACTCGATCCTGAATTGCCCGAACAGGCGCTGAAGCCCAGCCCTGCTCAGCACTCGGACGGTCGGCACATAATCGTCGCCCGCCCCCGCTTCGATGCGAGCGAGGGTTCGCGCCCAGCCGTCTCGGCGGAAGCCACCTTGGGCAATGCCGTTCCAGGCTACGGTCCGAAGCCAGAAGAACACGCTGTCACGGTGATACACGCTGATGATCGCCCGGCCGCCGGGCCGCAGCACCCGCCGGATCTCCGCAACGGCTTCTTCCATGTGGTCCGTGTGGTGGAGGACACCAAACGAATAGACCACATCGAAGGACGCATCGGCGAACGGCATCCGCTCCATGTCACCGTGCACCGCGGTGGTCGAGAATCCCTCGAGCGACAGGTGCCGCTGGGTCAAGCGAAGATGCTCGCGGCTCAGGTCCAACGCCGTCATGCGATTTCCGCCTGATGCCAGCGTGAAGTGGTCGGAGCCAAGGCCCACGCCGATCTCGAGCACGTCTTTATCGCGGACATGCTCGATGCCCGTGGTGGCCCGCAGCCAGGGCGCATACTCGTTGTACCGGACACGCCGCGCCTCGCGGAACCACTCCAAAGACTCCGGCTCGACCCCCCGCACGGTCGATGCACCACAGGGATTGGCCTCCCACTGCTTCTGCGCCTCTCGCCGGGCGAGGGTGTCTTCGTCGGCCTGCGGCGTTGAGGGCTCAGCCATCAGGGGTCGCCCGCTGCATGAGGCGTCGTTCCGACTCCAACGTCATGCGCAACACAGCAAGCTGCTCGCGCCGTACGTGAACCAGTTCGTCTGCGTTCAGGGCAGAGCGAACGGGCTGGGAGACTGGATTGCTTCGGGTGTCGTGGAACCCGAATTGAATGAAATGAGGACGTCCTGGCAACGCGGCACCTTCACTTTGGGGAGGGATTCGAGTACTTCTCGCGAAAGATTTCCTCCAGGGTCTTTGCGCCCGAGCGGTACTCGCGACCTGGATCATCTGGGCCGGGTTCGCCAAGACCAGTGATGGCGGGGGCATTGGCGACCCAGAGCAGACTCTCGAAGGGTAGGTAGTACTGCGCGATCGCTCGCCCGGGGAGCGGTGGATTGATTTCCGTTGGCTTCCATGCGCCACATTGATCTTGCAGGGTGACCAGTTCAGCGATGCCGAGCAGCCGGCCGCCCGCCCGATCAGGCCGCACACTTCGAGTATCTGGAGTGCCGCGCTCGCGAACGTGCCACAGCTGCCATCGATGGACCGTTGTGGGTTCCAACTTTCAGGCGAGCCCAGTGAAATGAAGCGTGGTTCGCTGGCTTTGACGCGCTTCGAGCGCTGATGCACCCAATCCACGATCTTCATCGCAGCCTCGATGTCCGAATCGCTCTCAGAGATGCCCAGGACGGCGAACCACTTGTCGCGATAACGCGCCCGTTCTGCCTCAACGCAGAGAGTAAGCACAATGCCGCATGTCACGAGGAGCGCCACGACTCGGCCCGCGGCTAGGCGGTGCATACCGTTGATCACTGAATGGGATGCCGTGCCAACCACCCTCGCTCCAGATTAGCGTTGTACGCGGTCGCCGCGAGCGTTGATCTGGTGCCATGCTCGTTCAGCAGCCCTCTCAGCAAACTACTCGCTGATAGAACGCTTCAATGCGGTCGCGAATCAAAGGGCGTTGATGCGCGGTGCTGTTTCGTCAGCCGGGGGATGACCGAGTTCGTCCGCCATCTGATCGGAGAGGAGGCTCCGATGAATCGTTCGAACAGGAAGCGTCACCGTCCCGAGGAGGTGGTCGCCAAGCTCAGGCAGGCTGACGAGGCACTGGCCAAGGGCACGCCGATCGCCGAGGTGGCGAGGTCGCTGGGGTGTCTGAGGTGACGCTGCACCGGTGGCGTGCCGAGCACGGCGCGGTGGACCGGGACGCGGTGAAGCGGCTGAAGGAGTTGGAGAAGGAGAACAGCCGGCTGAAGCGCCTGGTGGCCGACCAACAGCTTGACATCCAGATACTGAAGGAGATCGCCAAGGGGGAATTCTGAGCACCATGCTTCAAGTCTGGGCGGCGGCGCCGGGCGATTCATCACGTGACGATGGTGATGGACGTACCGGAGCGGCGTGTCTGCCGTGTGGCCGGCCAGCACCGGAGCACGCAGCGCCGCACCGCGCCGCCGAACCCGTACCTGGACAGGCTGGTCACGAGGATGCGGGAACTGGCCGTCGCGAATCCACATCGCGGCCGGCGCTACGTCTTGGATTTGCTGCGGAAGGAACGCTGGTCGGTCGGCGCGAGGCTGATGAAGCGGCTGTGGAGGCAGGAAGGCCTGCTGGTGCCGCAGAAGCGCGTGAAACACTGGCGTATCGGCACGGGCGAGAACGGCTTCGTGCGCCGAAGGGCGACGCGGAAGAACGAGGTGTGGGGCATGGACTTCGTACAAGACCGGACTTCCGACGGCCGCCCCTTCCGGATGCAAGTAGTGCTGGACGAGTACACGCGCGAGTGCCTGGCAATCGAGGTGCGGCGGCGGCTGCGCGGGAAGGACATGGTGGCGATGCTCGACGAGCTGACGGCGATCCGGGGAGCGCCAGCGCACATCTGAACCGACAACGGTCCGGAGATGATCTCGAAGGCGCTGAAGGCCTGGTGCGAGGAGAGCGGCACCGGCGCGCTCTACATCGACCCCGGGTCACCATGGCAGAACGGGATCGTCGAGAGCTTCAACGGCCGGCTGCGGGACGAACTCCTGTCGTCTGAGATCTTCGACACGCTGGCGCGGGGAGGAATCCAGGATCTGCAGGCGCGCTGGATGCGGAAAGGCAACTTCGCGGAGGATGACGTCACCGAACTCGCCGCAACGGCCTCCGTGGCGGAGCGATTACAACGCAGTGCGTCCACGTAGCGCCCTGGGCATGCTGACCCCTAGGGAATTCGCTGAACTCGGTCAGAAGAATGCAGGCCGCTGACGGCCCGAATTCCTCGCAGCTCGAGTGGCATCAAGTCGGGGTGAAGACCACATGCGCCGGATACCAACATTGCGAACTGGCTTGCCAGATGCGCAAGCCAAGGACATAGTCAACCTGTTCATGAAAGTCGGGCAAGCACATCTTGCCGATCGGCAGCGACGATGGTCGTGTGTCGGATCAGGTTTGCGAGGGGTCAGAAGTTGTAGTAGATGAACTTCGTGGGGGCATCTTGCTGGAGTGCGACGACGAGAAGCAGCGTTGCGATCGCTACGAAAATGATCGCTTCCGTAAGCCAAAGGCCGATCTTCCGAACTCGCGGACTCATGGGATGTTGCTCCCGCTGGGATCCTGCATTCGGCGACACAACTCGATCAGCAGGATCTCGCGCGCTGCGGTTGACGGATGGATGAAGTCCCCCATTGCTGATCCAGTCCACGGCAGGAACCGCGAGAGATCCCAGTACTCGATCCCCAGTCTCTCGCACATGAGCCTGATTCGGCGCGAGTATTCGTCCCAGAAGTCGGGCGGATAGTGAGCCGCGGAATCCGCCACGCTGACCGTGGGCGTTTCGTAGACCACGAGCCGGACACCCCGATTCGCTGCATGTTCGCGGAGCGCCCAAAAGAACTCCCATGCTGCTCCATCCTCGGATATTGACTCGATCACGCCCCTCGACTGCCATAGGAAGGTGGCGTTCGTGCCATTGGCCTGGTCCCTCACGGCCACTCCCGACTCGCCCTTTCTCCAGGATTCGAGCATCGCGGCGCCTGCTGCTCGGCGCTCGGGGGTCAGCAATTCCGGAGAAGCAGCCGTACGCCACGTCGATTCGAGCAGCAGCCTTGCATAACCGTGCAACTGGAACCAGCGGGCCTGCCGGATTTCGGCCGTAGTCAGCGCAGATGCGACCTCGGTCACCGACAGCTGGGCAGGGCCAAGCGTGGACAGGCGATTCGTTGCCTTCGGCTTGATGCCAAGCGACTGCATCAGGTTCCAGCCCTGTGATTCAAAAGGGGCGCCGTCGACGGCGTCGGTCAACGAAATGGGGGACACTGCAACGATGATCGCCTCGACGCCGGGCAGGTCGCAGATAGCCATCGCCGTCCGTCCCCAGTTCCCGAGCGCCTGTCCGCCGATTCCTCCACTGCCTGCGGAAACAGGGTCCTTCCCCAGACGCGGAACTAGGAACGTGGGCATTCCTCGGGCGAAACTGGGGCCGACAACGATCCACTTCGGTCCCGCCTGTGCGAGCGCTTCCGTCCGCAGCATGTTGTTCCGGAGGTCACCCTGTTGAATTCCGATCCCTCGTGCTGTTGCCGACGTCACTCCTCCCTGCGCCAACGAGACATCCCAGCACTCCGTGTAATAGGTCGAGATTGCCACGGAAAGAGCCGCTAGGGTAGCGAGCGCATACGCGCCGGATCTGCAAGCGAAGCCCCACATCGCCTCCGCTACCGCCCTCGGCCATGTCGCGACGCGCGGCGCGATCGAATGGCTGTTGGGTGCGAGCGTCGCGATCAAGAGACCGGCGAGACAATACGTCGCCAGCCGCGAGTCGATTTTCCAGCCGGGGACGATGGCCTTGCTCAGCATCACGAACGCAACATCCATGTCTTCCGTGCGAAATGGCACCCAAAGGAGCAGGACGGCCAGCAGCGTAAGTGGGCGCGCAAGCCATCCGAGCGAAAGCCCCGGGAATCGCCCCCGGCAGTAGTGCTCGGCAGCCAAGAGCGCGCCGTGCAATCCGCCCCACAGCACGAACGCCCAACCCGCGCCATGCCACAGTCCTCCGATCAGCATCGTCAGCATCAGATTGCGATAACGGGTCCATGGCTTGCCGCGGTTGCCTCCGAGCGGGATGTAGACGTAGTCTCGAAGAAACGCAGACAGTGTCATGTGCCAACGGCGCCAGAATTCGGTGATCGACTTCGCCTTGTAGGGGCTCATGAAGTTCACTGGAATGTCGAAGCCAAACATGGCACTGAGGCCGATCGCCATATCGGAATAGCCCGAGAAATCGAAATAGAGCTGGCATCCATACCCGATGATGGCGGCCCAGGCCTGCGACGCGTCCGTGCATCCCCCTGCGGAAAAGAATGGATCGATGCTTGCGCCGATCGGGTCGGCGATCAGCAGCTTCTTGCCGACGCCGAGCGCGAAGTAGGCAAGTCCCTTTGCGAACTGGCTCGGCATGTCCCGGACCATGCCTACTTGGGGCAGGAACTGGCTATGCCGCACAATCGGTCCCGCCACGAGCTGGGGGAAGAACAGCACAAACAGCGCGTAGCGCCAGAACGAAGGCTCTTGCTGCTCGGGCCTCGAGCGAACATCAATGATGTAACCGATCTGCTGGAAGGTGTAAAACGAGATCCCGAGGGGCAGCACCGCCGGCAGGAAGTCAGGCAGGATCCAGTCCTCGGATCGAAGGCCCACCGTAGCGAAGCCGAATCGCGTGTATTTGAACCACACCAACGGCAAGAGATTGATGAAGACCGCGAGCGTGAGGACGCGCTTGCTACCGCTGCGTGCAACCCACTTGCCGAGTAACCAGTTGCCAAGGATCGAGCCGGCGATCAATGGGGCGAACCGAATATCCCATGCCGAATACCAGAGAAATGATGCGAGGACCAGCACGCCGACCAGTGACGCCCCGCGCGTTCGGGCGAGGGCCGCCAACGACAGGGTCACCGGCAGAAACAGGAACACGAACTCCCAACTAACAAACAGGTACGGAGGCGAGCCCGAGTATCGGTTGTTGGCGAGCTGATCCTCTCGGTTGCTGCCTGTGGTTGCCGCAGCAAGCGCCGGCAGCTTCGGGAGGGCGCCCGGGGCTCGGATCTCAGCGATCCGGACGATCGCCTCGGAAACCTTGCCTCCGGAAGCGTTGGACAGAATGAGTGTGCGGTCTTGCGCCTGGTCGAATCGGAGGATGCCAGTTCCGGAGGTGGGCTTGAGTATGCAGGAGTCGAGGAATCGATTTTGCTTTCTATCCAGCAGGCCGACATGTATCGCGCCGCTGCGTACGTCTGCTTCGATGCAAACGCCACCGGGGCCCTGATGCAGGCCATCCAGCGGCCACATCACCTGGTAGCCGGAAGTGGCGTTCGTGCGCAGGCGCGCGCCGGCAGGCACCTGCTCCCACATGGTCCCTGTGCCGACGAATACCGGTTTGGCAGAAAGCAGATCGTTTGTGCCGAGCCCTGTCACTGCCCCCGCTGCGGATATGCACAACAAGATGGCGAACACGCATGGAGCAAGGCATCGCGCGATCATCCCGACCCGGTCAACTCGGATCAAGTTCATCCGCCTTTGGCCCTGGGCAATTTGCGCGAACCATTTCGTCGATGGTTTGCCCGTATGTTCGGGAAGTCGATCCCAGTGGACGCGCCGCAGGGATTGGCCTCCCACTGCTTCTGGGCCTCACGGCGAGCATGCGTCTTTGAGAGTGAGTCTTCCGCAGACGATTTCATTTTGGCTTCAAACCATAGCAACGCTGAGAACATCTTCCGAAACGATGGCATCCCTGCCGAAGCACAAAAACTATAGATACTTTATAAGGCGTCCAGATGTGATTCATTCTGGCTTCCACCAAACAGTTTTTCCCTATTGCGCGGCTTTTCAACCATGGTCCGCCAAAGATTGACTCCAGATTGCTGCTTGGGACAGTCGGCGCATGGAGATGCGACGGAGATTATCTCTTCCGACAGATGAAGCAGTGATACCAGCCCAACATGCCGGCACATTGATTGAGAACCCAGCCATCAGGATTCAGATAACGGCCAACGAGAGGCACATAGCGCTGCACAAAACCCTTCTTGGCATAGCGAACGACCTCAAAACCCGATGCCTGAAGCATCCGTTGAACACGAGCCCGGCTACGAATCTTGATCACGACAGGGTCTCCAGGCGAACTTCCCTCCGCCACGTGACTCTGCCAATCGGTGAGCGTGCTCCTCAAACGATTCTTCAGCACCCAAGAAACAAAGAGATACACATTGAAAAAACTGAAGAACGAATACAACGCCAAGCGGAACTCCCCCTGAGGCTTTAAGAGCTCATTCACTCGCCGCATGTATGCCATCTCGTGGGCAATGTGGTGAAGGACACCGAAGGAGTACACCACATCAAATTTTCCTTCCATGTTTGCGTCCAGCAGATCGCCCTGGATCAGTGCTTCAACGCAGCCCGGACCTGCCTCGACACAAGCAAGTTTCAGATGGTTCCGCGTCAATTCCAAATGATTGCTCGTTATGTCAATTCCCGATTACTTGGCTCCGCAACGCACCATTTCGACTGCATCGATGCCGTTTCCAACACCAATCTCAAGTACTCGCTTGCCTTCCATTCCCCGGAAGTCGAAAACTTTGGGAATGAACGGGGTTTCGTACCCGTATCGATAGTCACGTATCTGCTCGAAATACTTTGGACTTCCCGAGCTAGCTCCCGAGCGCTGACTTCCGACCGCCTTTTTCTCCCAAAGTCTGCGCGCACGCCGATTGCTGTCCTCCACAATCTCACGCATCGCCTTGCTCCCGCTGCATGAGGCGTCGTTCCGACTCCAACGTCATGCGCGAGACCTCGATCTGCTCCGCGATGAAGCCCTCAGGCGCACCCTCGCGAATCATCCGCGCCAGCGCGGCGAGTTCCTCGGCCTGTCCCTTGTCCTGTGTCACACTACTCCAGCCCTTGCCGCCGCCCGTCACCGTCAGCGACTTGTAATCGTCGAGCATGAACACGCGGCCGTCGCTGAAGACCTCCATCCGTTCCTTCGGGTACTGCTTCGAACCCATGGAGGTGTAAAGGAGCGAGCACACCGAGCCGTCCGCGAAGGTGATCGTCGCGGAGAAATTGTCGTTGCGTGCCCATTGCCGGCCACGGGGCGTGACTCCCGACATTTGCACGTCCACGCAGTGCGATCCGGTGAGTGCGTGGAACAGGTCATAGATGTGGCAGGCCTCGCCAACATTGCGGCCGCCGCCCTCGGCGCCGTGTACCCAATGATCGAGCGGGATGTAGCCGGCGTTCATGGTGTAGTGGGCCACCAGCGGCGAGCTTCGTCCGCCCAGCATCTCCTTCATGCGGCGGAAGGCCGGCGACCAGCGGCGATTGAATCCCACCATCAGCACCGGCTTGCCAGTCGATGATCCCGCGTAGAAGTCGGCGATGGCGTCGAGCTCCTGGTCCAGCAGCGCGAGCGGCTTCTCGCACAGCACGTGCTTCCCGGCGCGCAGCGCCTCCAGTGCCATCCGTCCGTGCAGGTCATGCCGAGTGCAGAGGATCACCAGGTCCACATCGCGGTCGGCGAGGACTTCGTTGAAGTCGGTGGTTGCCTTCGCGACACCGTGCTGCTTCGCGGCGGCAAGCGCATTGGCACCGGTGCGGCTGCAGATGGTCCGGACCTGAAAGTCGCCCTTCATCTTCGCAAGGTTCGGCAGGTGCATGCCCTGGGCGAAGCCGCCTGCGCCGACGATGGCGACGCCGATGGTGCCGCTTCGCGACGCGGTAGCACCCGCCACGCGCAGCGTGCGAACCGGTGTCTCGTTGCCGCGTGGATACGCAAGCACCACAAGCATGGGCTTCTTGCCCGGTGCGCTCAGCGCCTGATAGGCCTCGGGGGCCTGCTCGAGCCCATATACCTTCGGCTGCATCGCATCGAGCCGCACGCGGCCATCTGCCATCAGCCGCAGGTACTCCTCCATGTTGCGGTTTTCAGTCCAGCGGACGTACGGCAAGGGATAGTCCTGGCCTTCGACCTCGTAGACGGGGTCGTAACGCCCCGGTCCGTAGGACGCAGAGATCAGCACATCGACTTCCTTACTGAAGAACTCATGCCGCTGCAGGTTCAGCCCGACGTCCCCGACGATCACGACGCGGCCCTTGCGGCGGCAGCAGCGCATAGCCACTGCCATGATCTCGTGGTTCTCCGAAGCCGCGGCCGTCACGATCACGCCGTCGGCTCCGTATCCATCGGTGATGCGGCGCACTGCTTCCGCGATGTCGCCGTCGGCGGAGGTGAGGCCGTGCTGCATGCCGCAGCCACGCGCGATCGTGATCCGCTCGGCATCGAGGTCCGTACCGATCACGCGGCACCCGTGGGCCCGCAGCAGCTGGTCGGTGATCTGCCCGAGGATGCCCATGCCAACCACGACGAAGGTCTCGCCGAGTGTCGGGGTCGCGCGTCGCACACCCTGCATCGCGATGGCGCCCAGAGTGACCGTGCAGGCATGCTCCGTCTCGAGCCCTGACGGGATGCGGACCGCCAGGTTGACCGGCACATCGATGTACTCGGCGTGGTTGGCGATACCCGCACCGGCGCACGCGACCAGATCCCCGACGGCGAATCCATCGACCTGATCGCCGACCGCGACCACTTCACCGGCCGCGGAGTAACCCGTGGGCGTGCCTGCAGCGAGCATCCCAGTCACGCGATCCCAGACGCGCTTGGCCCCTTGGTCGCGCATCAGTTGCACGACCTTCTTCGCGTGGTGTGGCTGCTTCAGCACACGCTTCCAGAGCGGCATCGCGCTCATGCGCACACCTGCGACCTCCGTACCGATCGAAACGCAGGAGTGGCTCAGGCGCACGAGGATGTTGCGTGCGCCCACGGTCGGTGCGGGAACTTCCGAGACGACGACGGCCCCCTTCCGGACAAGCAGTTGTTTCATGCTTTCGCTAGTGTATCTGTTTACCACGCCGAAGGACTCAGCACCTTGACATCTCACGCATGCATCGACATCATCGCCGGAGCCCGTCCGAACTTCATGAAGATCGCGGCGATCATCCACGCTGATCGTGGAGCCGGGGGACGAGGACGCCTGGCTGAGTGCCGACACCGGGCCAAAGGCGTTGCACGCCCTACTCGTGCCCTGCGCGGAAGAGCGGCTAGCCGTGCACGAGGTCTCGTCGTTGATCAACAGTCC
>Ga0194117_10005577_pt1 | contig 11404 bp, 17 predicted proteins | sample TA2MahsurfametaG_FD_160579 | JGI IMG/M metagenome (GOLD analysis project Ga0194117, IMG submission 160579) | Freshwater microbial communities from Lake Tanganyika, Tanzania - TA2015009 Mahale N1 surface | ecosystem: Environmental > Aquatic > Freshwater > Lake | place: Tanzania: Lake Tanganyika...
AAAAGCAAAAAAGAATTACGGAAAGGACTTGTAGTAAGTGTGGTGAGACAAAACCACTGGATGCAGATCACTACCAAATTGTAAAATACTTTAAAACTGGATACTCATATTACTGCAATGAATGTAATAAACCTAAACCTAGAGAATGAACCAATTTATATGGGAAAAACAAAACGCTTTGACGAGTGAGTTTTGTAGAGATACTATTTACAAATTTGAAAGAGACCTAAGAAAATTTGAAGGTGTAACACTAGGCGGACTTAGCCAAAGGAAAAAGTCTCTAGACTTGAGTATAACTTCTTGTTTGCCAGATTGGAAAAATGAAGATGAAGTATTTTATCAATCTTTGATTTCTGGACTAATAGAATATAGAGAGTATCTATCTGAAAATTTGCAAGGTCCGTTGGATGGAGTTGATTTAAAAGATACTGGATATCAAATTCAAAGGACAATAGGTGGTGAGGGCTACTATCATTGGCATCATGATTTTACTGGAGATATTATAAACGGGACAAGAAAAATTACATTTATTTGGTATCTTAACACCGTTGAAAGTGGAGGAGAAACAGAATTTATTGATGGAACTAAGATCAAACCCGAAGAAGGTAAACTAATATTTTTTCCTTCTACTTGGGATTTTGTACACAGAGGCATTATGCCCCCAAAAGGTGTAGTAAAATACTTATGCACCGGATGGTTATACTCCCTAGAATAATTATAAATAAAAAGAAGCAGAAAGTTTTGTAATACAAATGGCGGTATTAACAGCAACTGGAATTAACTTTGGTAATGGAACATCGGCTAATTCAAGAGCAAATCTTTCATTTCCATCAGGTACAGTTACGGTATTCTACAGACAGAGCGCGCCATCTGGTTGGTCATCTGTTGCAGCAAATGATAGGATGCTGAGAATTGTTTCTGGATCTGGCGGAAATGCAGGAGGAAATAATGCATTTTCTAGCACTCTTACCACCAGGAATGTAAGTGTAAATGTTCCCGTTTCAATCAGTTTCTCAGTCGCTGCTGTAACTCTTGATACAAATATGATTCCAGCCCATGCTCACCCAGCTAATAATGGCGGAAATAGTAACTCCAACCCCGGTAGCAACGTAAGTGTAGTTAATCCTGGTAGTAGCACTGGTAATGTCAACAGCGGAGGCGGAGGATCTCATAATCATCCGATAAATTATGCTGCGAATGGCCCTTTTAATACTAATATTGATATGAGAGTTCAATATAATGATGTTATTACTTGTTCTTGGAATGGATAATAAATATAAAAGTAGGAGATAGTTGACATGGCTGTATTAACTTCAACAGGAATAGATTTTGGCGGCGCTAATGGAGCAGTCAACAGTAGATATTTTGTGATTTCTCAAAATAACACTATGCTTTTTGTTCATGACCAAGCAGCTGCTCCTACCGGATGGACAAGAGTTCCTATAGATAATAGAGCGTTGAGAGTCGTAAATTCAGGTAACTCTGGAGGAACGGGGGGCGGAGTTAATGCATTTACTAATACTTTTGTTTCACAAACATTTTCTACTAATGTCCCGATATCAATTTCATCTCTTAGCTTGACGGCGACTTCTATTACTGTTGGCACTATAGCTCAGCATAGTCACCCCCTAAATGCTGGAGGTGCTGAAGGTAGAAACGGCCCTAATCCAGCTCAAGGAACTAACCAAGGAACATCTCCAGGACCTGGAACTACTGGAGGCAATGGTGCTAATGGTGGAGCTCATACACATGGAGTGAATTATAGTTCAGCTAATGGACCAGGCTCATGTCCGGTGAATATGAGCATACACTATTTTGATGTTAATATTTGTTCATATAACTAAATTGGGAGATATTTAACATGGCAGTATTAACAGCATCTGGAATTACTTTTAGTGATGGAACATCGGTTAATTCTAAGTACCAAATTTTCCCACAGGGCGTGAGTGGCGCACCATCAAGAAATGCAGTAATTTTTTATCAAGCAAATGCGCCCACGGGATGGACAAAACAAACAGCTGTCAATGATAGAGCATTGAGAGTTGTTTCAGGAACTTCGGGTAATGCGGGAGGAAATCAAACATTTTCTTCTACAATGGCAACAAGACCACTTAGTGCAAATGTTCCGGTAAGTATTTCGGGTCTTGCTGGTCAATCTGCAACTTTAGATGCTAATTCAATACCATCTCATACTCACCCTGCTTTTGCCGGAGGTAACGTTCAATCGGCCAGCGGAGGACCTGCAAGAGTGCAAAACGGCGGTGGAACTGGTAATACTGGTAATAGTGGGGGTCATACTCACTCTGTCAATGCTAACGCAGCGAATGGACCCATTAATACTAATGTAGATTTCAATATTACATATATTGATGTTATATATTGCACGTTTAATTAATCTCTGTTATAATATAAACTATTAAACCATAGTGATTATGTTTAAAAAACAAAGTGTAGGAACTTATTGTCCATTATTAAAAAAAGACTGCATTGAACATAAGTGTGCTTGGTATATGCATGTTCGTGGTATGAATCCAAACACTGGAGAGGACGTTGATCATTGGGGATGTTCAGTTACTTGGTTGCCAATGTTGACAATTGAAAATTCTCAACAACAACGTCATACTAGTGCTGCTGTTGAATCATTCCGAAATGAGGTTGTTAAGGCTAATGAACAAAACAGAGACATATATATTCAAGGGCTTATGCAACAGGGAGTTCTACCTATAAATGTAACTCCATTAACATCATCTTCAAATATTTTACAAGGAGACGGAAACAATGAGATTAACGATAGTCAGGAGTGACAATCTTATCATTAAAGATGGTATAGGATATACTGCAGATCTAACTATCTTTGATGATCTTAGCTGGATCGAAAACTATGATTTTAAGACTTGGGGGAGATTCCATGCTCTTCAATGGTATGGAGATCCTGATGAAGATGGAGAATATGGCTTTGGCGAAGATGAGCCTTATGGAGAAATTGAATTCAAAAAAAATGTATCTAATGTAATTATTAAAGAGCTAGGAGTTTATGAAAACGCTCTCTCTCTATGGGAAGCAAGTAAACTTGTTGAAGCTGAAAGAATTGCAGCTGAAGAGGCAGAAGCTCAAAGACTCAGAGAAGAAGAAGAAGCAAGAATTCGAGATGCATATCTTGAACTTGACATGGAAAATCTTATTTCTACTAATTCAGATGAGGATGATGCTACTGCACTTCAACTTGAAAAAGATCTTGAAAAATTACTTGCCGACCTTTGATCTAAAATAAAATAATTCAATTTATATAATTAACAATGAATTCTAAATTAATTGAAAATAATTATTTGGTAATACCAAATTTCATATCATCAGATAAAGCAAAACTTCTTGCAGAAGAGTTTAAAAGTCATTGTGAAACTCAGGGGTTAGCCGGAGATGACCAAGCCCCTGATTCACATGCTGTTTATAATCATATATCTTTCTTAGAATTGTTATGTGAAAAAACTCCAGAAGTATCTACTTTATTAGAAGAAACTGTTCTTCCTACGTATTCTTACGCAAGAGTATACAAAGAAGGATCTGTTTTAGAAAAACATACTGACAGAGATGCTTGTGAAATTTCTCTGACTTTGCACCTAGATGGTGATTATCCTTGGCCTATTTGGATTGAAACTCCACAACAAGAAAAAAAGTTTGTTAGTTTAAATCCTGGTGATGCAATGCTTTATTTGGGCCGCATTGCTCCACACTGGAGAGATGAATATAGGGGGAGTTATTATTCCCAAGTATTCTTGCATTATGTGAGAAGTCGTGGCGAGTGTTCTTATGCCTACTTTGATAATAGAGAAAAAGACAAAGTAGGAATTTCGGATAAAGAACAGACAAATAATAAATCAGAATCGGTTTCTAAAGTAGAAACATTGACAGAAACATTAGTAGAAAAAAACCAAACATCGTTACCAACATCACTTAGTTCTACTAAAACATTACAAGATTTTGTAAAAGTTTATTATAACATTGTTTCAGAGGAACTTTGTGATAAGATTTTAAACGAATATAAAAATTCCAGTGAATGGAATCTAACTAGAGTTGGTGATGGAGCGGTTAATCAAAACATTAGAAATTGCAGTGTTGTCCAAATTTCTGATCCAAAGATTATAGATAATAATTTTGAGATTAGAAAGTTTATTGATGTTGAACTGCATCAACAACTACTAGAAGTGGTTAAAAAATATTCTCAGGAATTTTCTCATTTTTGCCCAAGTATCGATACTGGGTATGATCTTCTTCGTTATGAAACAGGTCAATTCTATACACAACATACAGATTCTTTTCAACAACAACAAAGAAGTGTCTCATGTTCATTGTTAATTAACGATGATTATGATGGTGGTGAGTTTGCTTTCTTTGATAGGGAAATTATGATTAGAGCTCCAAAAGGATCTGTAATTGTATTTCCATCCAATTTCATGTATCCTCATGAAATTATGCCTGTAACTTCGGGAACTCGTTACTCAATTATTACTTGGTATGTTTGATGAATCTCAAGGACAAATTAAAGGGTCTACCATCTATCTACTACTTAAATTTAGATAGTAGACCTGATAAAAAAGAGTATATGGAGATCCAGTTTGATTTTTGGAAAATAAATCACACTAGAGTTTCTTGTTCTAAATATACTCCATATAATTATGATGAATGGAAAAATCTTGTAGTTTTAAATCCAGATTGGGATTATTTCCAAGATTATTTTCCATATGATTATGGTGAAATTAGATATCCAAGATATCTAGTCGAAGTTTGTTTTATGTTAACTCAACTGGAAACTATTAAAAATTGGCTAGAGACTACGGATGAGAAATACATGATCATCATGGAAGACGATCATGATTTAAGTATGATTGAATATATGCATTTTGATTGGGAATATTTAATGAATCATATTCCATATGATTGGGATGTAATTCAATTTGAAGTCGCTAATAACGTGGGTATCCCTTGTTTTCTACATCCAACAATGGATAGGAGTTGGACCGGTCCGTTATTAATAAATCGTGACTATGCTAAAAAAATAATAAGGATTCATTATACCACTGATAACAAAGTAAATTTTAATAATAAATTATCTTCGTATAAGTGGGTCCATCAAGCTAATAATCCAGGCGTAAGTGTAGATTATATTATTTCAAAAAACGGAAAAGGATATTCTATACCATTAATATACTTAGATCCGAATATTGGCTCTTATGATATAAATCTTATGCGGAAAGATCTTCCAGAATTCTTCCAACATATTAAAGATCTATACCATAACTGGTGGAAAATACTTAGAGATGAGTATACTCTTGAAGAATTTTTTACTCATGGAAAACCGAATGATTTAATTCTTAGAGTTGATCCCAGATTTTCTTTATTGGTATGAAATATGGATTTAAATAATAAATTAAAAGGTCTTCCAAAAATATATTATTTTAATTTAGATGAACGTCCAGACAGAAGAAAATATACTGAACAACAATACGATAATTACAAAATACAAAATTATGCAAGACATTCTATGTCAAAATATCAATATGAAAATTTTAATGAATGGAAAGACAAATTAATTTTAAATGATGTTTATAGTTCTCCGAGACCTAAATTGCATATCATAGAATGTGCAATGGCTCTTTCTTATTTGGAATTTTTAAAAAACTGGTTAGAAACCACTAGTGATCCATATTTACTTATTATGGAGGATGATTATGATTTAAGTTTTATAGAATATTGGCACTTTGACTGGGAATATTTAATGAATCATATTCCTTTTGATTGGGACTGCATACAAATATCATTTGAAAATAATACATTAATACCTTGTTTTTTACATCCAGTCTTGCCCGATCATACTATGGGCGGGGCATTAATGAATAGGAAATATCTTGAAAAAATAATAAGAGTAATGACCACTGATAATAAGTTTGACTTAAAAAAAAGGATAGGAAACTATAAGAGATGTCAACAAGAAGGAAACGATTCTAAATGGATACACCCAAATATATCATTTGACTACATTATGGGACATTGTGGAAAAACATATTGTCTTTCTTTAATTACGCAAAACCCTACGATAGGAAGTTTTTCCAAGAATATTATGAGAGATGATTTTCCCTCTATGGCTTTTACGAATAAAGCTGTAGAATTATGGTGGACAAAATTAAGAGATAGATTTTCTTTAGAAAATTTCTTTATGTATGGTAAACCTAATGATTTTTATATAACTTCTAAAAATATTGATCAATTGGAATCAACTTTAAATCAAATAGAAATTAATAATATTAAACTAAATAAATTGAGTTCCAACAAAAGTAATTATCATGAGTGATATTATTTCCAAGTTGCAAGGATTTCCTCATCTTAGATATTTGAATCTTAATAAAAGGGAAGACCGAAAAAAATATATAGAAGAACAATTCCAAAAATATGGAATTACTGATTATGTTCGTGTTTCTGCAGATAGATATGGTCCGCATAATTACGAAGAATGGAAAGAACAATTAACAGTTGCAGATTATGGCAAGTATATTAGAAAAGATAACATTTGTTATGTTTCTATTTTAGTTAACCAATTTCAAAGTATACTAGATTGGTATAATGAAAATATTTCTGAAACATGTATCATTGCCGAAGATGACTTAAACTTAGATACTGTAAAATTTTGGCCTTTCACTTGGGAATATTTTGTTTCGCACTTACCTTGTAACTGGGATTGTGTTCAAATGCAAGTCATTGGTGGTCAGTGGGTTCCTATGGGACTCACTGTTAGATCTAGAAATAATCATGGTGCCACAGCATATTTAATTAATAGAAGATATGTAGAGAAATTAATTGGTATGCATTATATTGATGGCAAGTTTACTTTTTATAATAACTATGGATATAGTAAAGTTTGGCCAGAATATCACTATCAATCTCCAGATTTTGTTCCATTTGAAATAGGAGTTACCTATACTTTTCCAATTTTTATAACTAATTCTACTTTTGGTAGTGATTGCTATGATGGAAAAGTTAATATGATGGCTAAAAAATCAGATTATGCTGTCGCAAAATGGTGGAAACAGGAATCAAGTAATTATTCCCTACAGGATTTATTTTCTACAAATAGTCTTAAAAGAAAAGACATGATAATTCCCATGAATTATACTAGTTATGATACCAGACAAGAATATGGACACTCTCATTCGGGAGAATGATCCTGCGAAGATTATTAATAGTCTAAGATTTAAGTTAAAGAAAACGCCACATATATTTTATTTAAATCTTGATAAGAGAAAAGATAAAAAGGAATATATTGAAAAACAATTTCAATTATTAAACATAGAAAATTTTACTAGAGTATCTGCAAATAAGTTTTCGGATGACACTTTTGGTGTATGGAAAAATAAAATCATCGGTGACCCATTGAATGAAGTTTCTAGATTATCTACACTTTTAAACCAGTTTCAAACCATTATTGATTGGTATGATTCAAATATATCAGACTGCTGTATCATTGCAGAAGATGATGTAAATTTTTTGACTGCAAAATATTGGCCTTTCACTTGGGAATATTTTTTCTCAAGACTACCTTGTAATTGGGATTGTGTTCAACTCCATGTAATAGGAGAACACTTTGTTCCAATGGGACTAACTAAGAGATCTAAAAATAATCACTCTGCAGCTTGTTATTTAATCAATAGAAATTTTGCATCAAAGTTGAAAGAAATGCATTATATTGATGGTAGATTTAAATTTTATGATAATTATGGATACGATCAGTCATGGCCAAAATATCATTACCAGTCTGCAGATTTTGTGCCTTACCAAATAGGAATTACATATACTTTTCCTTTATTCATAACAAATTCTGATTTCACTAGTGATAGTTATAAAAATTCTAAAAATTTTATGGCTAAAAAATCCGATCTAGTGATACTAGAATGGTGGAAAAACCTTATTGACAATAAATATACACTTGAAGATATCTTTAGTAGAGATTCTGACAAAAGAGTTGAACTTAATTTAAAAGTTAATTATTAAACATGACAATAGACCAGAAACTCAAAGGAATTCCTCACATTTATTATATTAATTTGGAAGATCGCGTAGATCGAAGAGACTTTATGGAAGAACAATTTAAGAGATGGGGAATCGAAAAGTTTTCTAGGGTGAATGCTTCCGAATTTTTAAAAAATGATGTCAAGACGTGGAAAGATCTCGTACATTTTCCACATATTATTCCTATTAATCGAAGAAGATCTGTGTGCGTCTCTTTATCACATTTGGAAACCATAAGGAGATGGCTTGAAGAAACTTCAGAGGAATATATGATTATTATGGAAGATGATACTGATATAAGTCCAGTAGAACACTGGCATTTTGATTGGGAATACTTAATGAATAATCTCCCGTATGATTGGGATGCAATTCAGTTAATGTATAATTCAGACATCCGAATCTATTGTTTTCTACATCCTAAGAAATTAATTACTTGGAATGGACCTCTTTTAATTAGAAGATCTTATGGTGAAAAGTTAATATCTTTATATTATAAAGAGGGTAAATATAATTTTGTTAAAAAAGTAAATAGAGTCACAAAGTCAAACTCTATAGAACCCGGAAGAATTTATACATCTTTATCAAATAAATGGAATACTGATGGCGATGGGAGGATAACAGTTCTTGATGTAGATGAATTCATGGGATTTAATGGGAAGGTTTATCAGATACCTGTATTTACATCAAACCCTTGGTTAGAAGAACCACCAAAACCACATCATATAGCTTCAAATAAAGCACATGTATATTGGTGGACTAAGATGAAAGACAATTTTACACTTGAAGATTTTTTTACATATGGAAAATTGCATGACTCCAAAATGATAATAAATATGAACATGCCTTGGTTTAAAAATCTTTTTTCATGGAAATAAAATTACACGATAAGTTTAAAAATATACCCCATATCTTTTATATAAACTCCGAATCGAGAAAAGATCTAAAAGAATATACAGAAAGTAATTTAGATAAACTAGGCATCTCAAATTTTACAAGGATTTCTACTTCCAAATTTCATCCAGAAGAGTTTGCAAACTGGAAAAACTTGGTGTATAATGTAGTATCTGAAATTAAATCAGAAGTTTCTATATCTGTATTATATCTCCACACTATTAAAAAATGGCTAGAATATACTACTGATAATTATATGATCATCATGTCAGATCATGTTGATTATAGTTATGTTGAATATTTCCATGAAGAATGGGATTGGAATTATTTGATGAATAATATTCCACATGATTTCGATTCTATTTTACTTGGATTTGAAGATAAATTAGAAATTTTACCTTGTTTTTTACATCCAATGAGAGATTCTCATGGGACTGGAATGACTCTTTTGAACAGGAGGTATGCCGAAAAATTAATTAAATTTCATTATATTGAAGGTCAATATAATTTTTTTCAAAAAATATCAAATAAATTCTGGAAAAAAGAAAATGGACTTGTTCCGTTACACTATTTTATGAATCAGTGTGGGATTAGTTATGCTATACCAATGTTTCCAAGAAATCCAGAATTAACTAAAGATGTGCATTTCAACCAAGAAACTCTTAAAAATAATAAGACACTTTATACGTTATGGTGGAAAAAGTGTAAAAGTTTTACTACTTTTGAACAATTTTATCTATACCATTCAACCAAAGATTTTTATTTAAATTTTAAACAAATAACGAGTGATGGACCAATAGGTAAAAATAATATTAATCGAGATTTCTTATTATATTAATTATGATGGAAGAGATTTCAGTTGAGGTGGCCAAAACCGGAATTGAATTACCAAATGAGCGGAAAAAAATTCCCGGTAAAAAATGGAGCCATAGGGATTATCTTGATCTAACAAAAATGTCGGTTTTTAAAAAATAGTTAAATGGAAAAACAATTTCACGAATCTGGATTAAACATCATTGAAAATCCTGATGGATCTTTTGCATTTGAATGGGATCCAAAAGACGAACGATGGTCTTGGTTAAATGACTTGACAGATGACCAAATTAAGACTATTATAGAGGAAACCGCTCAGAAAAGTGAACTTTTGGAGAGTATGATAAATGAATACCAACAACAAAGTTTGGGAAGTGATGAACGATCTTGAGATGGTGACATCCAAGATTGTATCTGCTCGTGAGATCATTGATACTGTAGCAGACGCGATTCAAAAGAATGATTATGACAGAGCAGAAACTCTTGCAATGGCGGCATATGAGTTTCTCGGATATTATCTGGAAGAGTTTGATGAGAAGTTCAAACTTGCCTGGAATGAGACTGTAAAGAAACAAAAGAGTGAGTCTTATTGGGAAGAAAGTTATTTGCAACTTTACAATAGATTCAAAAGATTTGCCAGATACACAGATCAAGAACTTGATGAAATGTGTGATAGTAAAGAAAAAGAAGAGGATGATGGTATGCGTCCTTGGGGTCACAGTGATATGGAGTATCTTACTGCAACTGGTGAAAAATTTGTTTGCGATAGGGATGATCCCTCACCTGAATGCAAAGGTGCTTGGAATTCTTTCTGGGAGGAGAACTATTATCCAGAAGAATCTAATCAATACACAGAAGAAGAACTGAATGCAATGTGTGATGCTGCTGTAAAAGTTGATGGATATTCTGTAGACGGGAAATCTCATTCAGAGTATTACTACGACTACACTCGTAATGATCCAGACCGACCAAATCCTTTTAAGACAAAAATCAACTATGATGAAGCAATTGCCGCTGGTTGGAGAATGACAGATGATGGCATTTGGATGCCACCACAAGAAACTCCTAAAAAGAAGTGGATCTTGCCTGTCGAACAAGTTCACGATGACTACTTTGTTTCTTTTCCTGATGATTTGTTAAAAACGGCAAAACTGAAAGAGGGTGATGAAGTAAACTGGGTAGATAATGGTGATGGTTCTTTTAAGATTGTAAAAGTGCTTCAACCACTTGGACCTGATGAGTGCTGATGTATACACTTGAAATGTTAAAGTTCCTGGCACCATTTGCTGGGGCTCTGTGTATGGAGAACTTTGTTTATCGTCAGGGAGAACTCTGCAACATTAGGGATTATCCCGCAAATGTGGTAAAATATGATAAACAAGATCCCAAAGATGCCTGTTATAAGGATGGTATCTTTTATCCTCGTTGTAAAGACTTAGATAATCCAGAGGTTCTTTATTATCACAATCTACTTTATGGGCAAAAATGACTAACTATGATATACTTGTTGATGCGATCTCAAACGAGATGTATCTTCTAAATGTTTCTCACGAAAGTTGGGATGAGAAAGCAGCAAAGAAAACATCCAGAAGAATTCTTGAAATTGTAGAAGAATTTCAACAAAATCGAAGTTCTCTTCAAA
>Ga0194117_10005580_pt1 | contig 11394 bp, 10 predicted proteins | sample TA2MahsurfametaG_FD_160579 | JGI IMG/M metagenome (GOLD analysis project Ga0194117, IMG submission 160579) | Freshwater microbial communities from Lake Tanganyika, Tanzania - TA2015009 Mahale N1 surface | ecosystem: Environmental > Aquatic > Freshwater > Lake | place: Tanzania: Lake Tanganyika...
TTAATGAGCAAGATTAACTCCGATTTCCTCAAGAAAACCATCAACGAACTCATCACCACACGCAAATAACGCAAGTTTTTGGAAACTGTTGAACTCCAAATCGGTCTCAGAGATTACAATCCCGAGAAAAGATTTAATGGTGTTGTTAGATTGCCCTTCCAAGCATACTCCAATCTCAAATTATACAATTTAACATTCAGGTCTGCGTACTTGCCAATGCTGCTCACATTGAAGAAGCTACCGCCAATAACATTGCTTACATTGACGTTTAAGGTCTCAAGGCTTTCAATAAGGACAAAACTAAAATCAAAAAGTGGGCCAAAAAATACGATCTCTTGTTGGCCAGTGATTCAGTTGGAAAGCAAGTCACCAAACTTTCGGGTATCGTTTTGGTCCAAATGGGTCTCTACCCCGTTATTTTGGCTGAAGGAGAAAAGATTGTCAATAAGATTGATGAATTAAAACACACTGTTAAGTTCCGATCCAAAAAAGCCGCTTGCTTGGGTACTGCTGTCGGAAATGTAAATCTCACTGAAGATCAAATCAGACAAAATGTGACCATGTCTATCAACTATTTGGTTTCCCTCATGAAGAAAGGATGGCAAAACGTTGGAACTCTCCACATTAAAACCTCTATGGGTCGCGCTTACAGAATCTTTGGTTGATCTTTGCACTTATATAGATCTTATCTTCATTTTCTGTATTTTTTGAAGTCATAAGCAAAATATTGTCTGTTTGTCTGTTAATGTCTTTAATAGAATGTGAAGAAAAGGAATATTTTTAAGAAATATTAAATATATATTAATTTAACAAATAATGGTTAACCTCAAGAGCCAGAAGCGATTGGCAGCTCAAGTTCTCAAGTGCGGAAAAAAACGTGTTTGGATGGATCCCAATGAAGTCGAACAAATTGGACAAGCCAACTCCAGAGTTTTTGTCAGAAAACTCATTAAGGATGGTTTGATAATGAAGCGCAAACAAGTAGTCCACTCACGTGCTCGTTCTAGACTTCACCTTGAAGCCAAACGCAAAGGCAATCACACTGGTGCTGGTAAACGCAGAGGTACTCTCGAGAGTAGAATGCCTACCAAAATCTTGTGGGTCAGAAGACAAAGAGTCCTTAGAAGACTTCTCAGAAAATACAGAGAAGCCAAGAAGATTGACAGAACTCTTTATCATAAATTCTACCTTGCCTCAAAAGGTAACCAGTTCAAGAATAGAACTGTCTTGATTGAGGCGATTTTCAAGGAGAAAGCCAAGAAAGTAGATACCAAGAAGCTCGAAGACCAACAAGAAGCCAGACGTCAAAAAAATCTTTAGATTAGAAAAAAGAGAGTGGAAAAACAACAAAGACTATGATTAATTGTATGAGAATTATCCATAATTTTCTCACTTTGTTACATTACATAGATACTGACAGTTTCAGAACAATGCTATTTCTATCTAATAAGAAAACCAAGAAAATCATTGGATTAAGATGCTAATCTATGAAATTCAGATAAAAATATCTTTAAATAAAATAGCAGAGACAAAGGAAGTAATCCAACAGAAGTTTATACGAATATCACAATAAAGACAGTTACTCTTAAACTCCTACATTTTGGTAAAGAGTTTCATATTTTACCTGAATATCGAAGTGCTTTCTATATAATTAGATTTTAAAATATTCTTTTTGATGGAACAAAAACAGTCAACCCTGAGAGACTTCTAGGTGCTTTCCAAGTTAGGAGAAGGTGCATTCGGAAAAGTCTACAAGGTTAAACGCAAAGTAGACGGCAAGTAGTATGCATGCAAGAAGGTAAATAAAAAAAGATTTAGATAAGAATCGGCGTTATGAAGCCCAAATAAAAAGAAAATGCACTGAATGAAGTCAGAATTTTAGCTTCTTACAATCATTAATACATAATTGGTTTTAAATAAGCATTCTACGATGAAACTTCATAGACGTTATGTGTGATCATGGAATTTGCTGCTGGAGGCGACGTACTCAAAATGAACCAAACTCATCTCAAACAGCATACTAAATACAAGTAAGAGTAAATATGGACTGCACTCGTCCATATGACCAAGGGACTTAAATCACTTCATGATAAAAAAATACTCCATAGAGATTTCAAAGGTGCTAATGTTTTCATCACCTTTGACAAAATCTACAAACTTGGTGATCTCAATGTTTCAAAGGTACTCAAAAAAGATTTCGCTTGCACACAAACTGGAACGCCTTACTATGCCAGTCCTGAGGTTTGGAAAGACCAACCTTATGGAGTTAAAAGTGACATGTGGTCATTGGGATGTGTTCTTTATGAGATGGCAGCTTTAAAACCACCATTCACTGCTCATGATTTATCTGGACTCTATAAAAAAGTCTGTGCCGGTATTTTTAATAGAATTCCAATACAATACTCTAATGATCTCCAAAATGTCATAAGCTCTCTCCTTAAACTTGATCCTAAAAAAAGACCAGATACGTAAGAGCTCCTTAATAATCCTTTAGTTCATAAGTATTATAAGGGAGAGATCGAGGTTTAAGTTTAATAACAATCGCACAGTGATGCTTTGCTTCAAACGATCAAATATAATCCCAAAGATCTAAAAGGATTGAAAAATATTCTGCCAAAAGCTAACTACATAATCTAAGAAAAATAAGAAATTGAATGCCCTCAAAGCTACAAAAGTATCAAGAAATAAGTGTAAATTGTAAAAGATCAAAGTTTATAGGAGAAAGATAAAAAGCTGAAGTAATTTTTAGAAAAGAGGAATTAAATTTAATAAAAATAGAAATAAGATCAACTCAAAATACTCAAATAACGTAACCTAGAGTTACTTAAGAAGAAAGAAAGAGTTTTATCCGCTTGTGGAATAAGAAACAACTATATATGTATATTTATTGCTATCTAGGTTAATCTCCAAGAATCGCAATCCACAAAAAAGATTAATTGCCAGAAATTTTACCTCCTAGCTGCAGACCAATTAAAAAAGACTAAATTTCTTTGCCGAATGCTAGGCTTCCACCAAAACCACAAGGCCTTCCAAACTATAAGTTACCTCCAAAACCAAACTATCATGTACCTCTCAATGTTAATCCCGTTAACAGATCTAGTGAGGTAATAAGTCAAAGATAGAGTTCTAAAGAGAACCTTAGAAATCTGGGTGCTCGTATAGTAAATGACAACAAGCCTGCTATTATGACTCCAAACCCTAGAAAGTCATTGGATAGATGCAATAGTGCTAAAAAGATAATATACCCATCTTGGTGGGGATGAGAAGCAAAAGGTGATCATATCTCTTTGCAGATGCTTTTTGATATGATTTAATTTTATATTGCTGGATACTGCTTTAAGCATGAAATTTTTTGTTTTGTTCTCTTCAATTTAATAAAGATAAATGCTAATAATTAGCCAAAAGAGTCAGTATTTATGATTAGCTTTCTATAAGAGGAAAGATGCGTTTTAGTAATTTTATAAGATAATAATTAAATAATATTTTGTAATATATAATTAGAAATCATTAATGGTTAAATTAAGCCTCAAGGGTGCCCAAGATCCAACTGACTCCTCACTTCAAATGAAGGTATTGATCAATTTATCCTTAGATCAGACAGTATCTCGTACTCGGACGCAAGCTTCCCACTGAACAGGAACCCAACCCAAAAGTCTTTGCCATTCGTCTATTCGCAAGAAATAAAGTTATTGCTAAATCCAAATTCTGGTACCATTTGCGCAACCAACTCAAGACCAAGTCTGCACAAGGGCAAATTTTATCAGTTAATGAAATCTTCGAAAGAAGACCCAATCATGTCAAAACTTTTGGCATTGTCTTGAGATATCAATCAAGAACCGGAAACCACAACATGTACAAGGAATACAGAGATGTCTCACTCAACGGAGCCGTCAGTCAACTCCACGCTGAAATGGCTGGTAACCACAGAGCTTCTCCCGACACCATCTCAATAATCAGAACTGCTATTCTCAACAAGAGAAAGGAAATCAGAAGACCCAGAAGTCTTCAATACAGAGGAAATGTTAAGTTTCCCATTCTCCGCACTACCAGCAGAGCCAGCCACAGAAGATATCACTCTATCTTCAGAGCCACACGACCCAACACCTTCCGTCAATGATTGTTAAGCTATATTTAAACAATATACAACTATTATTATAGTCAGTATTTGAAGTACTTGATACGAATTTCAACTCTGTGAAACTCAGTTAGAGACAAACTATATTGACGACTTCGTGTTTTGTATACACAAAAAATATAAATTTATGTTTTAAATACGATCAGCCGAAGAGGTCTCCCATATCCATATCCTATTCTTCTGGGGGTGGAGGAGCTTCCTTCTTGGGCTCTTCTTTTTTAGTTTATTTCTTGGGCTCTTATTTCTTAGCCTCAACTTTCGCAGCAACTGGAGCACTAGTGGCAGCTTCGACTTCCTTGATCTTGTATCTAAATTTTCAATAAAATTACCCTGATTCGAGGGATAAAGCAGCGATATTCTTGAAGGCGTTACCGATAATGAGGGGAACAGTAGCAGCGATGGGAATACCAGCTGAAAGAGAAAGTCCAACGATGTTTTTGGCTCCAGTTTGGAATTTGGTAAGGAGAGAGGTGGGGTCAAGATTAACGATGGCTTCAGGAAGAATGTGTCCTTCGTCATAGACAGCTTTGATTTTCATACCATATTCGAATGGTTTGAAGTTGAGTTTTTTAAGAAGGGCAGCTTCGGAGGCTTTGACTTTTTTGTCCTTGGTGCAGACCTTGAAGTCCTTGGTGATCTAAATTTGACCCTTAACGATCTTGGTAGAGATGTTCAGGGCATGGAAGAAGTTGATTTGTGAGGGATCAAGTCCAGTGGGTCCTGCGGGGACTGAAAAATCGATGGGAGCAACAACACCGATTCTTGCTTCAGTGGGGATCTTTTTTGATTCAATTTTTCCTCTGAGCTCATGGACTGAAGCATCTGTGAAAATAAGGGCAACTTTATCCTTAAGCATAGTGGTAAGTGCTTGGAGTTCTGGGATTTTTCCTCCGAATTGTTGTTACAAGTGTCTGAATTACTCTTCTTCGATGCCACTTACTCTCATTTTGAGGACTTTCTTGATAAGAGTCTAAATGATGGATGCTTTACGTTCTTAGAAATGACGAGTTGAGACTTGAGAGGTCTAAGGGCTTTTCTGATCTGTTGGATTTGACTTGAACCGACGTTGGTGAAGGTTGTGAGAATGATTTGCTTGTAGGCTCCAAATAACTCATAAAGCTTTTCAATTTGTTCTTTTTTCTCTGCTCTTGCTTACGCGCCACCAGCCATTGGTTATATAATTATTAAATCAAATAATTAAAAAAGATTAAATATTCTTCTCTTTATTTTTCAATCTTCCTGTCCATATACTGTTATATTTATCTCTTTTATTTTCAAAATAATTTCAGTAAGCTATCTTAGAGCTTATTTTTGATGTTAGATGTTTTTTTTTTCTATTTGAAAATATGACAAAGACTATCAAAAAAGGATATATCTAAAGTAACAGTACAAATGATATAAGTTATTCTCTCCCAAATAATATAATATCTATTCATAAAAATAATATAACTTCATAATCTATGAGTTAGAAACACGACGACGCTAAATCACAGGGCTCACACAAAAGTGGCAAACTACATTCAGCAATTGAACAGGCTCAAGCAATACAACAACGTGAGCAACTTAGAACCATGATCGTGGATAAGTTCAATAAGGATTTTTCCAAAGGAAACAAAAATATCACCAAAATCATTTAATAAATTGTCAGTGAATACTTCGGAAAAGAGAAAGTTACTTAGTAATCGCTCAGGTCTCTAAAGTAAAAAGTTTCCAAGGCAGTCGATGAATACAGAAGAGAAAACAAAAGTGGTAAATTTCCCCTTAACTAGAAAAATCAGCAAAATCTTCAATAAGTAAACAAGATATGCAACAACTTAATGCCGATTAAAAGCGTAACCAAGTCGGCAATCTCAAACAAGATAGAAAAGTGTAGCAGCATGCTGATTAAAAAAGAAGTCAAGCTCCTTCTCATAAATTATAAAAAAGAAGTGAGGTTAGATCATCTAGATCTGGAAATTCTTCCGAGACTAGTTCAGTTGCTTCAAAGAGTGTTTATCGTGTAGAGGGAGATGATGATAATTAATGGGCTACTCTTGTTAAATTCGATACAGAACTTTTTAAAAAAGAAAAGTAATTGTAAAAGATGAGAGAATAGTAATTTAAGAAAAAAATCAAGAAAGAATTAGACAAGCAGTTGTAATAAAAAAATCGAAAAAAAGTAGCCTAAAAACAATAATAAGAGGAGTATTTCAAATTGCAACAAGAGCAAGCCAAACTTTACGACCAGAGGTAAAGAGAGAAAAGAGAAGAATATGAAAGAAAGATCCAGTTATAAAAGCAAATGAGAGATAAACAAGTGAAAGATGAGAACAAAAGAAAGAAACATTAGAAAAAAAAAGAAGACTAACTTGATCATCTTTTGGTTTAGAAGATTAAAGAAGAACTTACTGAAGAATAACAAGAATTCAGAGACAGAAAATTGAAAGAGAAACAAAGATTCCAACAAGTTATGATTGAAAACTAATAGAACCAAAGAAGACTCAGATAAGAAGCAGAAAGATAAAGAATTGAGGTACATTTATCTTTATTCAGGATATCAAAGCTCAATAGTAATACGCTAGACTACAAGATTAACTAGAAAGAAAAAGAGAAGAATAAAAAAGAGAACGTTAATAAAAGATAAAGGCAGTTATGGCCTCATTTGCAGACTCTGTCATCAAAGACCAGAAAGAACAAATCAGAGCTGAAGATTAAAAGATGATGAGACATATTGACAATCAACTAAGAAAAGAGAAATAAGAGTAAGAAAGACGTAAAAAGATAGCGGAACAACAAAAAGCTCAAATGAGAGATTATCTTGCTAGGCAAGTATAATAGAAAAGACAAAAATAGATCGAGTAAAAACAAATTGATTCAAAGCAAGCTGAAGTTTGGAAAGAAGATACTGGTGCCTTTTTCTAAAACGAAAAGCAAAAGCAAGAATATTTGAAAGGAGTTTACAAAAAACACGAAGAAGTCCTGTTTGCACAAATGAAAGATAAAGAATAGTTCAAAAACAGAAAGAAGATGAACACATTGGAACTTCTGTATAACAAAGCTCTTATGAAAGCAGCTGCAGATCAATCTGAAAACGTCAAGAAAGGAAAAGTTTGATTTTGGTATGATACTGTACATCACTCGATATTCTCACTATAGTCGATTCCTATATTGCTTATCAATAGTTTTTAATTTTATATATTAATATTGATAAATTAATAAATACTCGTATCAATTTCAAATTCATTCATTAATCATGATCATTTCAATCATAGTTGCTAAAGATTCTTAAAAGACTGACTAGAATATTCCAGAAATCCAGCACGAAGTTTGTAGCAATACTTAGATGATCAGGCATTTGCTACTCGTACATACGCACTGCCACATGCGTGTCATACGCTATGAAGGCAGTGAACAGTCCCACAGAAATGTAAGTTGATGTGTTGAGCAACATAGTAGCAAAAGGATTCATTCCGACAAAATACAAAGAGCCGAGACCTACCAGCTGCAATCCGATGAGTCCTAATAAACTACCTCCCAAAATTCTACCGTAGCTTAAAAGAGAGTCTTTAGGCATATGATAGGCAGCCATTGAAGCACCTCCGAACAAAGCAGCAGTCAAACCCAAAGCAGTTGGGAGAATGGATGGATTGATCATATTGGCATATCCAATTAGAGGAGCAGCACTCAATCCTAGCCCAATTATACCCATTCCATATAATGCTTTTCGCATTAAAGAATTTCTAGAAACTAAAATTTAGACCTTTTCTCTGTTATTCAGTTGCTCTGATAGTATAGAAACAGTTGGCTTCATAAAAGATGAACCGATAAGTCCCACCAAAGATGCAATCATTCCTCCGAAAGCCAGAGTTGATATTCCAGCTGCTGAAATCGGTAGGCTCAAGACTGCATAAGAAGTTCCAAGTGCACCTAGAATGGAGAGTCCTGTTGTATTGTAAACTTTTTGTAAGAAGCGTTGTAGCCCAACATTTTTAGAGATGTATTGGTTAGTAGTTAATTTTTCGAGTTCATCAATACCTGTGTTATTGAAAGGTGTTTTTGGTTGTTGTGAGAAAGAATAGGTACCTAAAGATGTTTGTCTGAGTAGTGGTGTGTATTTAAGTGAGCGAACAACTGTTTTGAGCATCTTTCTTAACTAATATTAATTATAAAAAGTTTCACAATTAATTCACAGAAAGCATTATTCTATACTCCCATCACTATAATACTTATCATATCAAGTAGAATTATAAAGCAATCGAAAATAGCCATCTCCAAGAATACATTATGTTATTTTACTTTAAAACAAATAAATAATTATATGCAGAGAGAATCACTCAAACTACGCATCTCACAACTTAAAAAAGCATCAATTGAACTCAAATCTAAAGTACTCACCTAAAATAAAATCGATATCGATGCTGTCTCTGATATTTTGACCTCCATCATACCGCAAAAATATGCAGAAAAAATAGTCAATAGTCATCAAAACTTCAGCAACGAATCTGCCATGGTACGCATCCCTAAAAGTAATTCACAAAATGGTGGGCTCCATTCCTCAGCAAATTCACTAGCATACAGTCCTGGTAGCTCAATTTTTACTACTCCTTCGTCTGTTCCATTAACAACCAACATAAACAAATCTGCTCCTGATAGGCTCATAATCCAAGAAAGAAGTTCTTCTCATTAATCTCTTGTATAAAGCAACAACATCGACATATAGATCTAAAAATTGAAAAGGGAAAACTAAGAGTTATAGAACCAGATTTCAAACATTTATGATTAAATCTTCAATCTACATAAAAAGGAGCAAGCACTATAAGAATAGTAATGGAAAAATAACCTACCCTTCCAATATAAGAAAGGGTAGATCGGTGTATTCATCACTAGATTGTTTTTGAAATAGTATGATTTTGACAAGATAGACTATTAAAATGCCAAAACTGAGATTATACATGATAAGTTACTCATACAAATGCCCATGAAACCCAGTAGATAATATAGACTATCAAATTTAGTTGAAGTCAAGTACGTAGGCGATAAAGTTATCAAGATAGATTTTAAAATTGATTAGACCGTCTTTGTCTTCTTGCAGTTTTAGACTATAGCTTAGAGGTAAAGTTGGGATCTAGCTTTATTTGTAAACCACAAAATTATAACAAACAAGGAACTAGATCGAAGTCTATTTTATTAAAAAAAGTATTAAACAGACAGCAAGGACATTGATCTAACTCCTCACTTCGTTAATAAATCAAAATCAAAATCTTCTCTGCGTTTCGCATAAGATAGAGTTGATTAAAGAACCAATGAGCAAAAATATCTTGATTCTAAGAATGAAAATTTTAAGAAAAGTAGTTCGAAAGTTCTAGATAAAAAAACTGATAAATCAATCAAGTCCATTGGTTCATATAATTCGTAAAACAAACAAGAAGAATCTTCGAGATTTATTAACCAGTTTGAATACACCCTTAACGGTAATAATTAAAGTCTTCAAAATTCTCGCAATGGCAGATAAATTTTACCTGCTAATTAAGATAATGACAAAGAATTGAAAGATCTCATAGTTTTCGGCTTAGTAGGTGACAGCCATAATTAATCTAGAGCCCTTACAAGTAAATTTAATTTAGGATAACCCAATTACGAGACTTAAGACTTCGGTCCTCCCAATTCATTACCTGAAAATAGCTTGTCTCTTAAACATTTCGATGTAGATGAAAATCAGAAATGGTAGGGAGTAATTAATAGATTGAAATCTGGATACTTCTTTACAAAGTATGCAAGAAATGGACTTAAACCTCATAATAAACATGTGTTCATCTCACCCTAAGAGGAACTACTGTGCTGTGTAGACACTGTAAATCGCAATATCAGAAAGTAGATTCCAATTTAAAATATCAAAAGAGTTATCTACCCCTCAATTTAATAAGGCATTCGAAAATTTATAAACAACCCTAAGACATAGAATTTCTGTGTAATTTAATACTCCGTAATGGGTGTGAACAAATTTATGTAACTGGGTTGTCAGAAGGTAAAGTTTATTTCAAGATTTGCAACTGAGATAACTGAATTCTTGCGTAAAAAAGGAGTATTAATCCATGATTGATTTATAAGTTAATATTTGTTTGCTTTTTTGAAGATCGTAATAAATAAAAATCACTCTTTTATCTACCCAATTACAAATTTCTCTGTCTTCAGCAACTAGTATCGATAAAAACTCATCATCTTCTTCTATGCTGTTATCAAATTTAGTTTGAGATTAGGCCGCGTATTTGTCAGTTCTTTGAGCATGAGTCCCATTATCAACTGGTTGGGAAGAGTATGTACTCCTTCAATCGTGTTAATAAATTCAACAGTAATATCTTTTACTCCCTAAATTGCCTCCTTGAAGACATTGCTAAAAAGCTGTTTATATTCATCAACCTCTTAGGATTTATAGTTGGGCATCATACAAAGAAATAATTTTTTATAGGGACAGTTTTTGTTGACGGTGGGTTTAAAAAACGTTTCTATTTGCTATATGACTTACTTCTCATATTTTGGATCATTTCAATAGTTTTGAAACAATCATTCGTGTAATCTTTCAGTGGATCACAATGCTGCAAATTTTTAGCCTCAATTATCACCAACAAACTTTCACCTCGACACTGCCTGTAGTGACCTAGTTCTACACAGTGTTACCCAGAATGAGGTCCACTGATATGCTGTTAGCCAGTGTACCATGGAGTTGTACTAAATTTTTGTGATTTGTTTCTACAGTTTCATTGCATTCGTCCTTTTCCATGGGATGAGCACATATGGTCCCCATAAACCTAATTCTCCTAAATATAATATAACATAAACCACACAAACTTTATTTTAAAGACTCTAACTTTTTGACGATCAATCCATATAGATGTACTTAGTACGTGGTTTGATGACCGAAAATGGTTTTGATTAAAATTTATTTTGTTTACTGCCAATCATTAAACGATCTTGTATTATTACAATAATTAAAAAAATGAATTATATTTCTTTAATTCAATTTGTTACAAAAATTATAATTCATAAAATAAACTCTGATTCAAATCCTAGAAGGGAATAAATTCTCCAAAAACTATCTCTTACTCAGTTTGAATACTTGATCACTAAAATTTAGAACACTTTTGCTCGATGCAGATAAAGTCTCTCTCATCTATCGACTTTGAATCAATCGTTTTTTCTCTTACTTTTCGTTAAAAGCAATAGGTTTATAATTTTATTCATATAAAAGTTTGAAAACTTTTGGCAGTTTCCGATCAGAGAGA
>Ga0194117_10005584_pt1 | contig 11388 bp, 5 predicted proteins | sample TA2MahsurfametaG_FD_160579 | JGI IMG/M metagenome (GOLD analysis project Ga0194117, IMG submission 160579) | Freshwater microbial communities from Lake Tanganyika, Tanzania - TA2015009 Mahale N1 surface | ecosystem: Environmental > Aquatic > Freshwater > Lake | place: Tanzania: Lake Tanganyika...
GACGCAAAAAAAATATCAGAAGTACAACTGAAGCCTACAAGTAATCAGTAGCAGGATCTTTTTATCACATTTAAAGAATCGATAAAAACAGCAAACCTCTAAAACAAAGTCAGTAAAACTAAAGTTCCAAAAAAGAAATCTTAAACATGAGTAAACTGACCTTAAAAATATGGTCTATAAAAATCACAACCCTCACAATTTTCGAAGGCAAAGCAAAGAGATGCTTACTTTAAAGTGGACATAATAAATTTCAAACAAAAGTTAAGTAAAGTAGTGAAAATTCTGTTGAGTGGGATGACAAGATAATTATCAAACACATCTAACCAAATTCTTCTCTCTTCATATCTCTCATTTCTAAGAACTATAAAAATTCAGTTAACCAAGGCACTGCTGCTATCTCTTTTGATGAACTGTTGGCATCTGGCTCTCGAAATCATAAAGCTTATATTTACAAAAATAATCTTGCTATTGGTAATCTTTAGTTTAAATATTCTCTTGAGGAGTAGGAAAATCAAAGACTAACTTTCAGTCTACCAGAAATCAAAAAACAAGAACAGGAGCTCCCTAGTAAGAGCCACAAAATATCTAAATTCGACAGCTTTTAAGGTGTGGATCGCTTAATTGTAAACGATGTGAATAACTTCGAAGGAAGGAGTAACAGATCAGTCGCAGTCTAAAGTTCTTAAGGGCAAAGTTCTTACAAGAGCAGGATCAGGACAGAGAAAGAGAGAAGACGACACCTGCAATGAATTCTATCTGACTTATTTTCGTATTGTTTGGTCGAAAGGACTCTCGTGATTGATTTATTATTAAATCAAATGTTTGAAAAATTAATAGGCAATAAGAAAAAGAAATAGGCCGATATCTTCATCATTCCAGAAAAGAAGTACACCACTGACCTTAAAATCATCACCAAAATGACAGCAAAACCTCTGATTGATCTCTATCACGATCAAGAAAAGTATATTTCATCCTTAGTTTAAAAAGTACACATAAAGTAATGTAGATAGAGCAAGCCAAAGAGTAGTATGACAGGCTAAACGAAAAAAATGACTAGTTAGTCGAAAAAAACGAAGTAGTAAACAGTCAAATTGCAAGGATGACAAACGAACATGAATAATTAACAATAAAATTTGACAATCTCCAGACTAGTTTGGAAATGTTTAGTTCATAAAATGAAGCACAGTTTAAGAAAGAGATTAATTTTATGAAAGAAAATGAAATCAATACTGATAAGATCAAAAATATTACATCAGTTTTGGCACTCTATAGGGAGAAAATTAGTCTCTGCAGAAAGATTGAGCAACAGAATAAAAATTTGAAAAGTAGATATGCAGAACTAGAAGAACAGTTTTAGGAGGCTTAAAACAAACTCAAGGAATACGAAAAAGACAAAAACTATAATCATATGATACCCTCTCTTCTCGACGAAATCAAGGATCTCAAAGAGAAAAATCAATAAAAACCAAAGGAAATCAATCTTTTTGAAGATCACTTTTTGAGAATGGAACAGCAGATTACGCGTAAAGTTAAAAGTTAAGTCGAAACTACTTCTATACTCCACTCATAATAGTAGGTAAAGAGAAACATTTCACTTGAATTGTAAAAAGTTAGAAAAGATCTGCAGTTTTACAAATAGAAAAATGCTACTTTGTAAACCAACCTTTATATAATGAGCGATCAAAATAAAAACGCCATTTAGACACTTACACAATTCAAAAATAAATTAGAGAAGTAGTTGAGCTAATCTAAGAAATTGCTTGAGTTGTAGAAGAAAAATCTCAATTAATTCCAAAATAAATTCAGGCAAACCAACTAATAACTTTAAAATACAAAAGTCTCACTTAAAAAACTCCACTAAGAAAAAACTATAAAAGAAAATGCTTACAATAGCATGAAGTCTTTGCCTGAAGAAAGCTAAAAACTAAAACAAGAGATAGCTGGCCTCAGATACTCTCTTGAGATCAGCAAAAAAGAAGTAGAAAGCTATGTAACTAAAGTCAAAATGACTGAATAACAGATCAGAAACTTCACAGTTGAAACTTAAAGACTCGTTAAAATGATTCAGTCCAGAGATAACGAGTTAAAAAAGGCATATGCAAATATAGAACAACAAGAAAAGTAAAAAAACTCTCTGCTGCAACAAATAAACGAGAGAGATGAGTAATCAAAGATAAGAACAAGAAAGTACTAGTCTTAGCTGAATCAAGAAAGAATCAAATTATAGTCTTTAAACCGCAAACTAGGCATTCTTGAAACTCAAGTAGCCTAAAACAAAATATCAATGGATAGCATGTATGATCAGCTTCTCGCCAAAGATAAAAAAATGAGTCATATGGAAATAAAGTTGAAAGAATACAAACATATGATACAAGTACTTCGCAAAGAAAAACAAGATATGGAAAATAATTATGAATCCAAACTTAGTTCTCTGCAACCTGAAGAAGTTCCTCCCAATATAGCAGTTGTAAAAGAGTAGACTAAGCCCAGCACATAGAGGGAGAGACTCACTGACGAGTAGTTCGATCACCTCAAAAACTAACTGTACTCACTGAAATAACAAAATATTGCTATACTTGCCTAAAATTAAAAATTGAGGAGCTAGTTGGGATCTACAGATGAAATAATCCAGCAAAAAGATAAAAGCATCAAAATACTCCAATAAAAGAGAGACCAGATGCTGAAAGAAATATAAAAAATCGGTAGAAATCCCAAAGCAGGTGAACAGCTATCAGGTTTGGCTAATCTCAGTTCTCCCAAAGAGCACTATATCACCAAAACTGATGTGTTTGCAATTGAAGGAAGAGAAAAGAAGATAGCGAGTAAGGCACTAAAAGGTTTCGAAATAATGCTTAAGTTATAACACAGTCTATACAAAAACTTTATGCTAAATTTCTCCCAGAGAATGTAGTAGTAAAACATAAAAGGACTTTAGAAATAGATTAACCTTTTAATAAAGAAAAGCGCTGACATGAAAGACGTTTTTGAGGGATATCTCGATTGATTTGCTTATATTTGCTTATAGAGTATTTTCTATAGATACTTGAATATATAAGATTGTATGATTGATTCTATTTTAACAAAATTAATAAATACAGATGGGAAACTAACAGCAAAATCCCTAACAATTTAATCCCAAAGAATGGACTATGATCGAAACCAATCCCAATCAAGTCACACTTTGGTAAAACAATCATAATCGCCATATCCATATCGAGGAACATAAAATCTATACTATCGATCAAGAAGAATTCGGGCATTAGAGACAACTCTATTTTGAAAGGAAAAATCATCCTTATCTCGTTGCTTTTTATTACTTCCAATAAGAAAAAACTTTAGAAATTTGCGTCAGCCGATCCATCGCACATATCTTCATCGAAAAAATACCCATCAAAATCTTTGACCTCAAAGATCTCCCAATCCCTGATCTCATTCATGCCCACAATCAATGTTTTTAAGGCTACAAAACTTTAGCTCAGACTTTAGGCTGTTTTAGAGTGCAGGCCTAATTTATAGGAGTAAATTAAAAAGGCGTTGTCAAAGTCTGGGCAGGCTCGCAGTGGTCACAAATAGGTTAAATAGGTAACAGAATTACACAGGAGTAGATGGTAAGAAGTATAATATAGTCTTTGTAGAGTTGTAGTTAGACTAAAGATAAGACAAACCACGCAATATCTTTGAAAACCTACTTATATAGAAACACAGACAAGTTAACTTTTGATCAAGCTATTCAATAGCTTAGAAGTTTTGCTGCTTAGTTCAACTAGGGCTTTATTCCAAGTAGACTAGAGAGTTTACACAATGCATAAAATTTTTAATTGTTTTTCGATCCTCTTCTCAGATCTAATCATTTACAACATTCGAAATACATGGCACAGATATCTTCAACCCATGTGCGTGACAACCATCAAAAAAGTAGAGAAGATACTACTTTTAGGAAAGTAGATTCGGGATAAATCAACTATGCCTTAAGAAGAAAAGCGCAAGAATAGAAATAAGCAAAAAACTAACTCTTTTTTAAGTGTAAGGATGACTATTAGAAATTAACAACAACCAAACTTGTCTCTAAAGAAGAAATATTAAAAAATTACACTGCACAGAGCGGAGGAATACAAAATACTCAAAATCTTCAGTATCAAAATTACAACCCACATCAAAATAAATCCGTTAGCTTTAATTCTCCTGGCTCTAATCCTATTCCTCGTGTTTTAGCTCAAAATGCTGTGCCCTTGATGACGAATCAAGTTCAACCTGTTCATGAGAAAAAAATATACCAAAATCAATTCATATAGGTTGCAATACCTCAGAAAATAAGCTAGCCAAGGATTATTAAACAATAAACACTTAATCACAAAGCTTATCAACCAAATCTTTCAACTATACAAATTCAATACAATAATAACCTTCCTAATGTTAGTAATTTCCATCCACAAACACGCCCAACTTCGGAATTTGTTACGACAAACATTTCGTAGAAAATGTATCGGCCTGCATCAAATCAATCAAATTTCATCAATAGATCTCAAGCACCACAATATTTGCCTAACTACGTAGAGTATGCTTCCAAACCTATTTAAAATGAGACTGATAAAAGGAAAAATCCGATTCCTCAGAGTATCATCATGTAGTTATACATTTCTCAAGACAAATTTGCAAACAGTCCCAATGAGTAATATTCACCACTTAAAACATTTGGTCTCGTAAAGCAGTCTGTAAGCGAGGTGTAATAAGCTCAAAATCAACCGCGTTTTGATTCAGCAACTCTAATCAAAGACGGACAAAACAACAACCTAACTGGGTTACCTCACAATTACTATCATAAAACAAATACTAACTTAGACTCAATTCAAGAACTCAACTCCGAGCGTTATAAATATGATAACATTTCACAAGCATCCAGTCCTTCAAGAAAACCCTCATAACTATTCCAAGGACAATGTTATAGTAATTATAATTATATGATCAATGCAAACGATGGGAAGACACCTCAGCATCTGCTTCATAGTATAAGATAGATATCCAACAACAATAGTACTTCAAATTACTCACAGCAAATTTACTGATTGTAGATACTTACATATTAATATTATTTTCTGAAATTGAGTAACTTTTCTTATTGGAAATAGTTAGAGAGGTTTTAAAGTTCTCGTTAAAACGTCTAAAGTTAATATTATGTTTCGATAAATATTTCGGATAAATAAAACATAAATCATCTTAATATTTTGCTAGAGAGACCTTAGCTTTCTGATTAAGTACGATTTTTTTTAGCATAAGAATACTCTCTGGATTACTAGCTCTAAGATTAAGTATTTAGATGATAATCTTACTCCTAGTTTTGCTCTTAATTCATACTAGAAATTATTTAATTAACTCCCAATGTCTGAATCTGCCTCTTCAGCTATTTCTGAGCCTCTTTTATGCGAATACAACTCTGTCTGCTAGCAGACTATTCCTCAGAATAGTCCGAACTATCTTTCTTGCAGAAATTCCTGAGCTGCTACTCTAACTCTTCTATTCTTTCGTTTCTTTCCCAAAGTATTTTCTGTATCTCAATAATACACTTCTGTAAATTTTTGTTCATATCTCTTTATTTTCTGATTCTGCACTCCATCTCATTGAAGTTCTTAGTTTTGGCATTTTACTTACTAAACTTCTTAGTTTTGGTAGAAACAGGAATTGAGTTGTTTTGCCTGCTGCTGGCTTTGTATGTTTTTTCTGGAGGTAAAATGGCTTCAATATATCCATTGACTCTCTGCACAAAGTTACTGCTCTTTTTGATGGGTTTTTCAAGCTGAGATCTGATGTTTTTAGAGAAGCTATAAAGGACGTCATCTTATCTGTTTTCTTTGTTGAGACTATAACTTTTTTCTTTCTTAGAATGCTTCATTTCAAATTTGAAAATATAAGAATGTTATCCAAAAATCACAATTTAACACTCCCTTTTCTCCTTCAAGCAAATAATTATCTTAATTAGATAAAATCATTTTCAGCACTAAATCAATCAAAAATTTAGCATAGTTTATGTCTGCTCTTTTTTAAAACATTTCAGAGCCTACTGATTTTTATGTTGTTTGGGTAACATTTGTTAAGATATTATAGATATTAGATGTATTTATAATTTATAAATGTCAGAATAATCGAAATGCAATCAATGTTTCAGTCGATTTAATATTAGTCGACTGCCTCATATCCTTCCCTGTTCACACAACATTTGCTAGCTTTGTCTCAAATAACTGCAAAACTCTTCACAAAATGTAATGTTCTGTGAATTCTGTCAAATTTAATTGCCTCCACTCGATCTTGCAGAAATACCCTATAACTAAGCTTTGCAACTGTACATACCCGACTAAAAATAAATGATTGAATTTTCTAAAGATTAGCAAGGTTTCAAGGAAGAAGAATCAGACAATCTACTCTAATGTGACACGCCTAAATAGTAAATTTTATATAAAGATATTTGCCATATACACAAAGTATCTTTAGATATTGTTTGTATCAATGATAAAATCAAAGTTTGTCCTCATTGTGCACTCTTTGGTGTCCACAAAAACCACATAGTCAAACGCTTTGAAGATCTATAAAAAGAAATCGCTTAAAAATGCCAAATTTTCAAAGAAATTCAATCATAAAAAGTCAGTAACAAAGGATTAAAATCATAAAATGAGATACTGTAGATGGTGAATAGAAAAATTGAGTTCAAACGAAAATAGATAACAAAATAAATAAACGGACAGATTTAAAGACTTAGCAAAATAATGTATGACTTGAAGTAAAATTTAGAAAATGAAGCGAGGAACTATTTCAAAGATGTTTAAACCTATTTCAAGAAAAACAGAACTTTAATGCGCTATGAAAGAAGTAAACTTCGCTTCTAGAAATGGGAAAAAGATTGCCTTCTTGTGACAAAAAAGCTAGAGTTTAATGGAAAAATCTAAAATGTACTCGATCTTTACTTCAATAGTCCCCTGTAACTTGTATCAGAAGGTTATATATACTTGGAAGAAGTTAATAAAAACTATGAATAAACTGAAAACAAAATAGCATAAAAGATTGATCAATTCAAACTACTGATCGATACATAAATACCAAACCTCCTTCTAAAAGGTCTTAAATTCAAAAAGCCAATATTAAGTCCTGTGAGCTCAGGTGTTAAATAGATGAATGAGGACATCTCTGAAACTAACCCTTTTTTGGATTGTACTAGTTCTTAAATTGGCATACAAAGCTTTATCTTCAATCAGAATACAAGTATGTAAGCTTAATTTCCTACTCTTACGAATACTCAATCTTGGAAAACAGCGCAAGAGAATATTTCTACTAGCAACTTACAAAAAATAGTAAGTTCTCCTGCAAAAATACTCAGTAATTCTAAAAGCATTGAAATAAAGGAGTTTAATAGACTAATAATCGGAAGGTACTCAATGAAATCTGCTAAAACAAGTCAGCTAAAAGCCAGTCAAATAAGATTAACTAAAGCTTCTGAATCAAATATAAAAACATCACAAAAAATACTCAAAAATGCCTCTTCAAAACAATTTCTTCCCCCTTAAACAATCCTTAAACCTTTCGATCCTAAATAGCCTTAAAAAATATACGCTTAATTTATGAAAAATTCACTTACTGACTTTTTCGATCTGTCTGATTGCAATCTCTCGAATTAGAAAATACTAGAGTACGTGTATCGTGCTAAGAAAAGTCACAAAATAAAAGGTCTAAAGTTGTGTTCAAACCAGCTCACTACATAAGGATTTTAAAAGTTAATTGAATCATTGAAAGGAGTATGCAACATAAATCTGGCTAACAATAAACTGGATGAAAATGTTTTCTAGTTAATTGCTAAGAATAGATAACATATGGATTCTTTGAGAATACTCAATCTTTCCCATAATCCTATAAACATTGAGAAGAAATCGAAGAACAGATTAGAAGAAACAAAGAAAATGGGAGTTATTGTAATTTTGTGATCGATTTCAATCTACTAAATCATTTATTCAAAAAGCATTATGATTATAAAAGATAAATAGATATGGAAAGATAAGAAGAACTGAGCTCGCTTGTAACTTAACAAATACCCACAACTAACTCTCACAAGCAGAGGTAAAGAGCAGAAGATTATCATTACTGGCCTGCTGATCGTGTACCTCTCCTCCCCTTCTCATATTGTTAACTCATCCAAGGTATTTTTGCAGTCTTATTGCTATCTAGTATTGGTTATGTTGTTTTTGGACTCAAGTGATTCGATATTTTTATATCTTTGCCATTTTATATTTTTTTTGTGGATTGAACTAAGCTGAAGTAAAGAAAACAAAAAAGTCGATACTCTAAGTCCTCTGATATGTTAATTGGATATGATTTTAAGTTAGTGGTAAAAACGACGCCTAAGGGATTCGAACCCTCGCTCCTTACGGAAGTAACTTAGCAGGCTACCGCCTTAACCACTCGGCCAAAGCGTCGTATCTAGACACCAATTCTCAAAATTGAAAAAGTGCGAAAAGGTACCCTAATGTGTAGTTTAATTCGGGTAATAATTTTGTTGAGATATGAGGTATAATAAAAAAATTCTTTTATAACATGAACATCAGAACTAGTATTTCTGTAACTGCAAAAATCAGTCTTATCATTCTCTTCTCATTTTAAGTGAACACATTTTTTGTATAGGAAACTGTTAAGGTGAAGTTGGTTAAGTTAAATTCGGGTTAGTTGATTTTTCAAAAGATATTTATATCATAATATTTATTATGGAATAAAATATCTTGAAATTCGGCAAGGAACTCTTTGTTTTATTCAAAAGAGAAAATATCAACTAAAATTATGAAGTCATAGCCAAAGTAACATCTCATTCTACTCAGGAACTCGGAAAAGGAGCCTTTGGAGTTGTCTATAAAGGCAGACTTAGAGGTACTGAAGGACCTTGGAGAGCAATCAAAAAAATAAATAAGGCACAGATCAAAGATCCCAAAATGCTCATGAACGAAATTGAGATTTCAGTTGGCCTTGATAGTCCAAATATAGTCAAAATTTATGAGGTTTATGAATACAACCAAGCAGTCTACATTGTCTCAGAGTAAACTATAACTGACTTAGTTTATGCGAGGGAGGAGAATTGTTCGACAGGTTGGACCAAACAGGTTGTCTCAGTGAACAAGATGCCAGAATCATTTTCAAACAAATGGTCTAAGCAATCAACTATCTACATTTAAGCAAAATCGCCCATAGAGATCTTAAACCTGAAAACTTCCTGTTCCTGAAAAAAGATTCACTTAATCTCAAACTAATAGATTTTGGTCTGGCAATGAGATGGGAGAATAGTTTAAAAGAAGAGCTCAAGAAGACAGTAAACAAGAAGATTGTGGGAACTGTACTTGTTTTATCATTTAGTCTTACTATCTGGCCCCAGAAATACTTAATTTCGACTATGATGAGAGATGTGATATTTGGAGTTTGGGAGTTATTCTTTACATTTTGTTAACCGCCGCTCCACCATTCGATGGAGATAATGACAGACAGATTCTCCAAAGTGTCAAAGCCATGAAATACAGTTTAAACAGTACTAAATAAATAATTCAGTACCTGAGTTGTTAGGAGTGAGCAAAGAAGCCAAAGACCTCATCTCTAAAATACTCGTCTCAGCTGATAAAAGAATCACCCTCAAGGGTATCTTCTAGCATCCTTGGATGAAAATTGAAGTACCAATAACCAACCTCAAAGCAAGTTTTAGAAAAATGCACGAATATAGCAAATTCTCAAAAGTAAAAAACCCCATTATTTAGCTCAAAAAACTAACTGCAACTTTCGTTGCTTCACAGATGTCAGAAAAGTAAGTTGAAAAACTAGGACAACTCTTCAGAAAGATCGATATTAATCACGATGGTTACATTACTATCGATGAGTTGAAAATAGCCTTAGCAGACGAGAGTGGATGGATTGAAATGAGATAATTAAAGCAACTCATGGATTCAATTGATGTAGACAAAAATGGTAAAATGAACTACACTTAATTTTTGGCATCATCCCTTTAGAAAGACTAGCTCTTCAAACCTGAAAATCTTAAAAAAATGTTTAAACTACTCGACAAAAACGGCAACGGAGTGATTGAGAAGCAGTAACTTAAGACTCTGTTCAACGATAACGAAATTGACAACATCAACGGCAAAAGCCTAGATTAGATTTTTGAACTGTGTGACAAAGACAAAGATGGATTTATCGATTTCGAGGAATTCAAATTGGCAATTCTTATGTGATAAAAACCTCAATTATCGATTATTAGCTATTTTTTAATTAAATCTATATTTTTTAATTAAATCTAAATTATAAGTGGAATCATTGCACTTTTGAAGGATTGTTACGCATGCCTTTAGTCCCAAGACCCTTAGTCATCACCATCATGTAGTTTAATCTACCCATCGATAATTATAGATCAATCAACTGTTTCTCATTCAAGTGATAAAAGCCTTTCTCAAAATCTATTCCTTCACTTACCACTCCTACTAATCCCTTCATCTAAAATTTGGAATAAATAAAGCCTCCATAACCAAAACCTAAGCCATCTACTTCAAAAAGGCCTGTTTATGTTTAATAGAGTTGATCACTTATCATTTTGCCTAAAGCTATCAATCTCATGTCTATACTTTAGTTGTCTTATAACTTCCTAAAACTGACCATCTAAATGCCTTATAGATCTTCTTTTTTGTGTCTACTCTGCTCGAATATAGGTATTTTACTTCTCTCAATAACTTTCAATGACTATTAAGTATTAGCCTTGAAAGTTCTGGAATAGTTCAAGAGTGAGAAAAAATCTGTGATATGATTAATTTTTTTACTACCACATTCAAATGCTTTTTCAAATCTACTAGTAGTCTTCTTGGAAGTGGCATGCAAATTTTCATAATAGAAAACAGTTGTAGAAGTAGGATATACTCTCTAGCTTTGCTTACTAATGAATAACTTCTCAACGTATTCTCCCTTTTTAATTGTTGGGATGATTCGACTCATTCCATCATATTTTGTTACAGGCTGAGATTGAAGTACTATTATTGATTTCGGTTTGATTATTTGATAGATTTAGTATAGCAAAAACTAACCGAGACCTGTTGTATAACCCATCGTATTTACAATCAACTTCTTAGTAAAGAAATGTTCTTCGTAGTATTTGAATAGATATTTGACAGCTCTAACATAAGTCTGTAGGTTATTGAGAGGTGTTAGTTCTCCAATCCATATTTTTTTAGTGAACTCACTCGTATTTAAACTAATACATCCCTCAAATGCAGAGTTTCTGCCAATATCACAATCTAGTAGGATAGTTTCTTTCTATCTTAGATGCAGCAAATACTCACTCAACGAACTCTTTCCACTATTCTTAATTCCAACTATCAACACGCTGTCCCC
>Ga0194117_10005589_pt1 | contig 11382 bp, 7 predicted proteins | sample TA2MahsurfametaG_FD_160579 | JGI IMG/M metagenome (GOLD analysis project Ga0194117, IMG submission 160579) | Freshwater microbial communities from Lake Tanganyika, Tanzania - TA2015009 Mahale N1 surface | ecosystem: Environmental > Aquatic > Freshwater > Lake | place: Tanzania: Lake Tanganyika...
AAGCGCTGAAGCGGGCGCGGGAAGCGCGCCTCGCCTGTGCCGCCTCCGCCCGCCGGGCCGGCTGGGAATTTCGCCGCGCCGTCGGCGAACTTTCCGATGTCGGCCGCTGGATCGACGAGGGGGAGAAAGTAGTGCGTTTTTCCAGCCAGTGGGCCGGCTTGGGATGGGCGGCGGTCCAGCTGTTTTCGGGCGGCAAGGGCGGGGTGGGCCGTTTCGCCGGAAAACTTTTTGCGGGGTCCAAAATCCTGCACCTCATCCTGAAGGCCTTGGAAGGCCGTCGCCCGTAAGCGGGGCTGGACCTGCCCATGAGAATCGTCGTCAAAATCGGTAGCAGCCTGCTCGCATCACCTTCCGGTGGGCTCGCGGTTTCGCGTCTACGCGGGTGGGCCGGGCAGATCGCCAGCCTACGCCGTGCCGGACACGAGGTGATCCTGGTCAGCTCCGGCGCCATCCGGGCGGGGATGCAGGCGCTGAAGATAAAACGGCGTCCTTCTTCCCGGCCCGACCTGCAGGCGTGCGCGACCATTGGGCAACCGCTGCTGATGCGGGCCTACTCGGAAGCGCTAGCTCCCCACCGCCTGCTGGCCGCCCAGATCCTTTTGACCTCGTGGGATCTGGACAGCCGACGGATCTACGACAACACCCGGGCCACTCTGCGGACGCTGTTGCGGCAAAAACGCACCGTACCGGTCTTCAACGAAAACGACGCCCTGTCTTTTGAGGAGATAGCGCTGCTCAACGCCTTCGGCGACAACGACCGGCTTTCGGCCCACGTGGCGATTTTGGCCAAGGCGAACCGACTGGTGATTCTGACGGACGCCCCCGGGCTGATGAGCCGCCCCGATGGTGGCGGTCAACTGATCCGGCGCGTCCGAAAAATCGATGAATCCGTTTTGGCCTGTGCCGGCGGGGCCGGCAGCGCGGGCTCCGTGGGCGGCATGCGGTCCAAGCTTGAGGCGGCTCGGATGGCATTGTCCCGCGGAGTGCCGGTCCTGATTGCGGATGGTCGCCGTTCCAAAGTGCTGCTCGATTCCGTAAAAGGATCCCCTGCGGGAACCTGGATCGCCCGATGAGCGCGGTGCGGGAGCTGGCCCTGCGGGCCAAGGAGGCGGCGCGCCGCCTGGCAGTGCTTTCCACCGATGAGAAGAACGCGCTCCTTTTGGCCATGGCGGACGAGCTTGTCGCGAGAAAGAAAGAGATTTTGGAAGCGAACCAGAAAGATGTGGAAGCAGGAAAGGCAGCGGGTCTGACTGGGGCGCTGCTCGACCGGCTGGAGCTCACGGAAAAACGTTTTTCCGAAATGGTGGAGGGCGTTCGTCAGGTGGCCCGATTGCCCGACCCTGTCGGGGAGGTGGTCCGCAAATGGAAGCGACCCAATGGCTTGGAGATTGAAAAAATCCGTGTGCCGATCGGGCTGATCGGGATCATTTACGAGTCCCGTCCCAATGTGACGGTGGACAGCGCGGTGCTTTGTCTGAAGACGGGCAATGCCGTGTTGTTGCGGGGCGGGCGCGAAGCGCGCCACAGCAACCGGGCTTTGGCCACGGCACTGGGCGAGGCGGCCCGAAAGAAAAAACTCCCCGCAGAGGTGGTGGCTTTAGTGGAGGACGAAAGCCGGGAAAGCATCCCCGAGATGTGCCGGCTGGACGGCGTATTGGACCTGCTGATTCCCCGGGGTGGACACGGCCTGATCGAGACCGTGTTGGAGCATGCCCGCGTTCCGGTGATCAAACATTTTCACGGCGTCTGCCATGTGTTTGTCCATCGCGACGCCGATCCCGCGATGGCTGAGGGCATCGTCGTGAATTCAAAGTGCCAGCGTCCCGCCACCTGCAACGCGGCGGAAACCTTGCTGGTGGACCGCGCCGTGGCGGAAAAAATCCTGCCCCGGCTAGTCAAGGCTCTGAAAAGCAAGGGCGTTAAACTTTTCGGGGACGAAGCGTCGGCGAAAGCTTCCGGGGAAAAACTTTCCCCGCCCGCCAATTGGGAAACCGAATATCTCGACCTGACGATGGCGATCTGCGTGGTGGATGGTTTGGATGGGGCTTTGGAACATCTGGCCCGCCATGGGAGCCATCATTCCGACGCCATCGTCACGCAGGACCAAGCCACGGCGGAGCGGTTCCTGCGCGAAGCCGATTCGGCAGCGGTGTATTGGAATGCGTCGACGAGGTTCACGGATGGGGGCGAGTTTGGATTTGGCGCCGAGATCGGCATCAGCACGGACAAGATCCATGCACGCGGCCCCATGGGACTGGAGGAGCTGACCTCCTACAAGTACGTCGTGACCGGCCACGGTCAACTGCGGGAGTGAGCACCGTCCCGATTCCGCTTTTTCCGGAGGCCGCGGCGCCGGAGGCGCGGATCCGACCTACCGCCCTGAGCGGACCGCGGGTGACGGCCCGGGGGAAGTTTCTTTTTTCCGGCGACACCAAATTCTTTCTGCAGGGGGTGACCTACGGGCCGTTCCGGGACGGCGACGATCATCTGGGGAATCCTTCCAAGGCCGCCCGGGATTTCCGGCTGATTGCCGCGGCGGGATTCAACACCGTGCGGGTGTACCACCCGCCGCCTCGCTGGTTTCTCGACCAGGCGGCGGAGCATGGCTTGAGGGTGATGGTCACCGTTCCGTGGCAGCGCCGGGTTCTTTTTCTCGATGACCGGGCGGTGCGTAAGGAAATCCGGGCCAGCGTCTGTCGTGCGGCCAAGGCCCATGCCGGGCATCCGGCCATTTTGGGTTACTACGTGGATAACGAAATTCCACCGGATCTGGTCCGCTGGTACGGGCCCCAGCGGGTCGAACTGTTTCTCGATTCGCTGGTCCGCATCGTCAAAGACGAGGATGCCGGGGCGCTGGCCGCCTACGCCAACTTTCCCCCCACGGAATATCTTCTCCCCAAGGAGACCGATTTCCTTTCCTACAATGTCTATCTTCATCGGGGACCGGACCTCCGGGCTTACTTGGCGCGTCTGCAAAATCTCGCCGAGGACCGGCCGCTGGTCTTGGGGGAGTTCGGCATGGACACCATCCGACATGCTGAGGAGGAGCAGGCGGATCTGCTCGAGCTGCATTGGGACGAGGTGTTCCGGGGCGGATTGGCCGGCACCATTCTCTTTTCCTGGACCGACGAGTGGTTCACCGACGGGATCGACGTGGAAGATTGGGCCTTTGGTCTGGTTCGGAAGGATCGAGCTCCCAAACTTTCCTACCGGCGGCTGGCTCCCAAGACCCTGGAGGCGCGCACCACGCTGGCCGACAAGTTTCCGCTCCCAAGATTTCCCAAGGTCTCCGTGGTGGTCTGCAGTTATAACGGCGCGGCCACCCTCCGGGGCACCCTCGACGCCCTGCAGAAACTGAACTATCCGGATTATGAGGTCATCCTCGTGGATGACGGTTCTAAGGATCACACCCAGTCGATCGTCGCGGAGTTCCCCGGAGTAAAAAATATCCTACAGCCGAACCGCGGTCTCTCCGCGGCCCGAAACGTGGGTGTTCAGGCGGCGACCGGGGAGGTGATCGCCTACACCGACTCCGACTGCATGCCGGATCCCGACTGGCTTTACTTTTTGGTCGGGACTCTCCTCAGCACGCAGTACGTGGCCGTAGGCGGACCCAACCTGAACCCGCCGGCCCGTGGGCCGATTCCTGCAGCCGTGGCGGCCAGCGCCGGGGCGCCCACCCACGTGCTGCTCAGCGACACGGAGGCGGAACACATCCCCGGATGCAACATGGCCTATTGGAAATGGGCGTTGGAGGAGGTAGGGGGATTTGATCCAGATTTTCGAACGGCCGGGGATGATGTGGATCTTTGTTGGCGGTTGATGCAGGCGGGCCATCGGATTGGTTTCAGTCCCAGTGCGATGGTGTGGCATCACCGCCGATTCACCATGCAGGCCTATTTCCGGCAACAAACAGGATACGGGGAGGCGGAGGCGATGCTTCGCTTCAAACACATGCAGTATTTTGATCCCCAAGGGTCCGCCCGCTGGAAAGGGGTGATTTACGGGCTCCCACGGTTCGAGCGGGTCTTTCATCGCCCGATCATTTACCACGGCGTCTTCGGCACTGGCTTGTTCCAGTGCCTTTATCCCAAGCCGGCGTCGCCATGGGCCCAGCTGGTGAGCGGGTTGGAGTGGAATACAGTGACGCTCTTTATTTTTCTGGTCTCCATTCAGATTGAGCCGTTGCGGATTTTGCCCTTGCTCATGCTGGCCGCGACGATGATCCCAGCCCTCTCGTTCATGGTGACGGCACGGATCGAGCCGAAGCACGACACCATTCTCGCCAGGCTCACCGTCTTCTATCTCGCGCTAACCCAGCCCTTGGTGCGCGATTGGGCTCGTTACTTCACTTGGCTGAAGGGGAAGCGCACGCCGGACTCGGTGGCGTTGGTGCCGGAAAAGGATGCGGGACCGAAGACGCCGCTCGCCCAATCCCGCATGCTGTCGTTTTGGAGCGAGCAGGGACGTGACCGGAATCAGCTGCTCGAAGAAGTCGTCAAAAGCATGGAAGAGGAAGGGTGGAAGTACTCCCTCGATACGGGTTGGAACCCTTGGGACGTGCAAATCTTCGCCAACCGGTGGTGGCACATCCGCCTGCGGACTCTCACGGAAATTTATCCCCATGGCCGGCGGTTGACGCGCGTTCATCAGGGGATGGTGCCGAGCACCTTTAGTGCCCTGTTCTTGATTACCGCACTGACGGCCGACGTGCTGGTCTGGCTAGCTTATCCCGCCGCTCTTCCTTTCTTCCTTGGAATCCTTGCGGTGGCGGGGATCGGGTGGCTGTGGACCGGTTGGCAGCTGCGCCGACGGGTTGGGGATCTGGTCCGGGTGGCGGCCCGCCGGGCCCAGCTGATGCCGGTATCGGGACGGAATCCACAGCCGTGAATATCGTCGGCAGGATCCTCAGCTACTACCGGCCTTTTGCGGGAAGAATCTTTGGCGCATTTGTTCTGCTGGGAATCGCCACGGGTCTGAACCTGCTCAAGCCGTGGCCGCTCAAGTACGTGGTCGACGGGGTTTTGTCCTCGCCGCAGGGGGGCATCGTCCTGCCTTTTCTTTCGGGCACCTGGTCGTTTCCCGCCGCCTTGGCCCTGACCTGCGGTGCGCTCATTGGCATCCATCTGCTCTGGGGAGCGGTGAACCTGGCGCAGACCTACGCCTTAATTGAGATCGGGCTGAAGGCGTTGTTGCGGGTGCGGACGGAACTGTACGCTTACCTGCAGTCGTTGCCCTTGCGGTTTCACGATGCGCGGCGCAGCACGGACTCCAGTTTCCGGGTGGCCTACGACGCCCAAGCCATCCAGACCTATTTCAACCGCGGCTTTGCCACCATTCTCGGGTCGGTCCTCACCTTGGTCGGAACGTTTGTGGTGATGTTTCGGATGAGTCCCAAGCTGGCATTTTTGTCCCTGGCGGTGGTCCCGTTCCTCATGATGGCGATTGCGCGGTTTGCCGGCCGGATCCGTCGGGAAACGACGGCGCTGCAAGCGCAGGAGAGTGATGTGTTGGCGCGGGCGAACGAAGGGCTTTCCAGTATCCGCGTGGTGCACGCCTTTGGCCGGGAGTCGCACGAGGTGGATCTGTTTCGTCGGGAAGCCCGGGAATCGCTGGAAGCGAACCTGCGGCTCTCGATGACCAACGTGGCGAGCACGCTGGTGGTGGGAACGTTGTTGGCGGCGGGCACGGCGGCTTTGCTCTATGCGGGGGCAGGGGAGGTGGCGGCCGGAAGAATGACTTTGGGTGACTTGTTGGTGTTCTTGGCCTACCTCGGGATGCTTTATGCGCCGTTGGAGCAGTTGAGCTACACGGCGTGGTCGATGGAGGGAGCGGCGGGGGCGGCGCAGCGGGTGTTTGAGGTTTTGGATACCCCCGACGAAGTGCCGGATCCGGCCAAGCCGGAAAAACTTCCGGCCGGAGCGGGAGCCATTGAGTTTCGCGGCGTCGGGTTTCGCTATCCGCGCGGCGACGAGGTGCTGCACGGGCTGAATTTCACGATCGCTCCCGGGGAGTCGGTCGCGATCGTCGGTGGCACGGGCGCCGGCAAGACCACGCTCATGTCCCTGCTGCCGAGATTTTATGACCCTAGCGAAGGTTCCATCCGTTTTCATGGGATCGAGCTGCGTCAACTCGCCAAAAAGGATCTTCGTTCGCGGCAAGCGCTGGTTTTGCAAGAGACGGTGTTGCTGAACGGGAGCATTCGGGAAAACATCGCCTACGGTCGTCCTGGCGCATCGTTCCGGGAGATTCAGAAAGCAGCCGAGGAGGCGCAGGCGGACGGTTTCATTCGTCAATTGCCGCAGGGGTATGACACCCAGGTGGGGGAGCGGGGGGTGATGGTGAGCGGAGGACAGAGGCAGCGGATCGGGATTGCCCGGGCCTTTTTACGGGACGCGCCGATCCTGTTGTTGGATGAGCCGACGAGCGCGTTGGACGCGGCGACGGAGAAGGAGTTGCTGGATGTTCTGGGCAAGCTAATGAGCCGGCCGACAACGCTCCTCGTGACTCACCGGTTACATGCGGCCCACCGGGCCGATCGGATTCTAGTGCTGGAGCAGGGTAGGCTAGTGGAAGAAGGAAAAGGTGAGGATCTGTTGGCCCGAAAAGGCGCCTACTGGCGCCTTTGGCAATCCGCCCAAGGCTGAATGCGTATTCGTGTTACAATTGTAACACGAATACGTTCAGCCGGGTGCGCTAGGGGGATTACCGCGGGGATTTTTCGAAACGGTTGAAGACTTCGGCGGCGTTGGTTTCCGTTAAGTCAAGGCGGTTGGTCTGGTTTTTCGTCACCGGGATCTCCAGAAGCCAGTAGGCAATCGCGTAGCGGCTTTTGTACTGCCCATAGAGGGCGTACTTGCCGGGCGCGACGTTGGCAAAATTGAATTCTCCATTGGTGCCGGTTTTGGTCCGGTAGGTGGCTGCGTTGGCCGCCGCCTGGCCCAGCGCCTTGAGATCGAGATTTTTATACCCATCGGCAAAATCGATGCGCACGCCCACGGGGTTTTCTTCCCCATCCGGACTGCGGGTGACCGAGAGGCCGTCCGTCCGCCAAGTTTCCATCCGCAATCGTCGAATTTCCGGGACCAGGTTAGTGGGGGCTAGGACCAGGTCCATCCCACCGAGATCGGATCGGTAGGAGGCGTTTTTCAGCTGAATGGTGGCACGGCCGGCCACCACCCCAGCGGCGGGATCTTGGGCTGGCAAAACCAGAGGGAGCAAAAGGAGAGCTGCCGCCAGCTTGCCAAAGAGGGGGAGTGGACGAATCTTAGAAGGATGGAGAGTCACCTAGACCCAATTTACCCCAGACGAAGGGAAGGGAAAAGCGGACGATGAAAGAGCCCCGCTACCGAAAGCTGGCCGACCTCCTGACGGGGTACTCCACCGCATTAAAAAAAGGGGACCGGGTGTGGATCGATGCCTCAGAAATCCCCGAGGAGTTTGTAGTCGAACTGATCCGTTCCGTACGGGCCCGAGGGGCCGATCCCTTTGTCCATCTGCATGCCGGCCAGGTTTCGCGGGAGCTGGGCCGCGGGTTCAATGAGAAGGCCTTGCGTTTCAGCCTGCGGCACGATCTGCGGAAGATGAGAGAGATGCAGGCTTATATCGCGCTGCGGGGATCGCAGAACGCCTTTGAGTCGAGTGATGTGCCGGCGAACAAGCAGAAACTGGCCGGAAAAATCCTGCGACCCATTTCCGACCGGCGGATCAACCACACCCGCTGGGTGGTGTTGCGGTGGCCGACGCCGGCGATGGCCCAGGCGGCCGGCATGAGCACGGAGGCTTTCGAGGACCTTTTCTTTCAGGTCTGCACGTTGGATTACCGGAAACTGGCGACCGCCGCCCGGCCTCTTGAAAAACTCATGCGGAGGACGGACCGTGTGCACATCACGGGTCCGGGCACCGATCTCCGCTTTTCCATTAAGGGGATCGGCATCATCCCGTGCGTGGGAGAACGAAATATTCCCGATGGAGAAGTGTTCACGGCTCCCTTGAAGGAAAGCGTGGAGGGGCAGGTGACCTTCAACGCGCCGGCGGTCTACCGGGGTATCCCTTTTGACAACGTCCGGCTGAAATTTTCCAAGGGCAAGATTGTGGAGGCCAAGGCCGGGGACAAGAGCCGTCAGTTGGAGGAGATTTTCGACAGTGATGCCGGGGCCCGCTACGTCGGCGAGTTCTCCCTCGGACTCAATCCCTATTTGCACCGCCCGATTCGGGATATTCTTTTCGACGAGAAAATTGCCGGCTCCTTCCATTTCACGCCCGGTCAGGCCTACGAAGAGGCGGACAACGGGAACCGGTCGCAGGTGCACTGGGATCTGGTCTGCCTGCAGGACCGGGCCCACGGGGGAGGAAGGATCTTCTTTGACGGAAAACTGATCCGGGAGGACGGCCGCTTTGTCACTCGAGAACTGGCCGGCTTGAATCCAGAGAAGCTGGCCCGGGTGTTGCCGTCATGAACGTCCGCCAAACCTTGATGGAGTTGGCGGAACAGTCGGGCGCCAAGGACCTGCCGACCTGCGAGCAGGCGGTGGTGGCAGCGGCCACGGACCAGCGCTCGATGGTGAACGCGCTGTTGGACACCGGGCAGCTGGATGAGAAGGTGTTTGCCCAAAAGTTGGGGGAAACCTTGGGCCTGCCTGTGTGGGCCGGGGATATTCCCCCGATTCCGGCACCCTTACGGGAAAAGTTCCCGGCGCGGATCGCCTTGCGACACCGGCTTCTTCCGGTCACCCCGGCGGAGGGGGAGCCGTTGCCGGTGCTGGGTTTCGACCCATTCGACCATCTGGGTCGACAGGCGCTGGCGGGATTTTGGGACGGCCAAACCCGGTGGATGTTGGCGCCGCGCCGTGCGGTTTTGGACGGACTTCGTGCCGGGTACGGGGTTGGGGCCGAAACTTTTGACGAAATCCTGGAGGGGCGGGGAGATCTGCCCCCGCCCAGCGACTTGGAACAGGAGACCACGATTCTCGATGCCGATGATTCCGAGGCCTCGGTCATCAAATTCGTCAACCAAATCATCCGGGAAGCCTTGCAGGAGAGGGCGACGGATATCCATATCGAACCGCTGGAGGATGATCTCCAGGTCCGCTACCGAATTGACGGGGTGCTGCGCAACATCCCGGTGCCGCCGCGCATCAAGCTGTTCCAGGCATCCCTGATTTCCCGCATCAAGATCATGGCCCATCTCGACATCGCGGAACGCCGACTGCCCCAGGACGGGCGCATCAACCTCGAGTTCGAAGGCCGGCCCATCGACGTTCGCGTGGCCACGATTCCCTCCGTCACCGGTGAATCGATCAGTCTGCGTCTGCTCGGCCAGCAACGCTTCGATTTTGCCCAGTTGGGTCTTAGCCCGGTCAACGAGCAGAAGGTGCGGAGCCTTCTGGCCCTGCCCAACGGGATCGTGCTCATCACCGGTCCGACGGGATCGGGAAAATCCACCACTCTTTACACCTTTCTCGCCTCCCTGAATTCCAAGGACCGCCGCATTGTCACCATCGAGGATCCCGTGGAGAACAAGATTCCTGGCGTGGTTCAGATCGCGGTGAAACCGGAAATCAACCTCACCTTTGCAGCCGGTCTGCGAAGCATTTTGCGGGGAGACCCCAATGTCGTGATGGTCGGGGAGATGCGTGACGTGGAGACCACTGAGATCGCAATCCGGGCCGCCCTGACGGGGCACCTGGTGTTCTCCACCCTACACACCAACGATGCGATCGGCGGCATCACACGGCTGGTGGATATGGGCATCGAGCCGTTCCTGGTAGGATCCTCGGTTCGGGCTTTTCTGGCCCAACGTCTGGTGCGGGTGTTGTGCCCGTGGTGCTGCGAGAAGGGGGCTTACTCCGAAGAGTACCTACGGGAAATCGGCATCCCGCCGGAACAGGCGGCGACGGCCCATCGGGCGGTGGGGTGTGACCGCTGCCGGCAAACCGGCTATCAGGGCCGGCGTGCCATTTATGAAATTTGCCTCGTGACGCCTCAGATGCAGGAAATGATCACCCGGCGGGAGGCCAATTCCTCGCTCAAAGAGCTGGCCCGGTCCCAGGGTATGCGCAGCCTGCGGGAGGACGGCTGGGAAAAAGTAGCGGAGGGAACCACCACGATCGAGGAGGTGGTGCGCGTGACCGCGACCGAGGCGGCAAAAACCTTCCCCAACTGAGATGCCGGCGTTTACCTACGAAGCCATCGTTCCAGGGGGCGGGCGGACCCGCGGAACCCTCGAAGCCAAAAGCCGGCAGGAAGCGTTGGCGCAGTTGAGTCGGCAAAGGCTCCAGCCCATCCGTTTGCAGCAGGAAGGTGCGGGCACCTCTGCCGTCTCCGGGCAGAACGCCCCTGCCTCGGCGGCGCCGGCAGAGCGGCAAATGAGCGAAGCGCAGATCATCTCCTTCACCGAGGAGTTGGGAGACCTGCTTGATGCGGGCCTCCAGCTGGAAGGCGCCCTGAAGATGATGGAACAACGATCCGAGGCCTCCGCCCTCAAGGCGGTCGCGGAAAGCCTGCGCACCCAGGTTCGGGAGGGGGTGAGCCTCTCGCGGGCACTAAAAACCGCATCCGGGAGCTTTTCCGACCTTTACTGTAACCTAGTTTCCGCAGGTGAAGTGAGTGGCGCCCTTGGTTCAATCCTGCAGCGCCAGGTGATTTATTTGAAAAAGCTGAGCGATCTGAAGGCCCGCGTCATCCAGGCGCTGATTTATCCGATGTTTGTAACCGTCGCCGGAATTCTCCTGATGGTTCTTTTCGTGGTGGTGTTGGTGCCGCAACTGGAAATGCTGTTTAAAACCCAAAAGCCTCCCCTGATCACCCAGCTGCTCTTGTGGACCAGCCGCTTTCTCGTGCAGTGGGGTTGGCTGGTTCTGGCCGTTCTGGCGCTCGGAGGAATTGGTTTCTGGCAGGCGATCCAGCGGCCGGCCGGTCGGCTTTGGTGGGATCAGGCCCGCGTTAGGATTCCCGTGGCGGGACCGGTGCTGGAGGCGGCGTTTTACGCCCAGTTTAGCCAGACGCTGGCCAACCTGTTGGGCAACGGGGTCACCTTATTGCAGGCGATGCAACTGGTTTCCCGCGCCACCCCCAACACCTTTTTCCGGGTCCGGCTGGAAAAGGCCTCGGACCAGATCTCCGAGGGCTACTCGCTCAGCCGTGCCCTGCGCCAAGTGGGCGGATTCGCCGACACCTTTCTGGATCTGGTCGCGGTGGGTGAACAAACCGGCGAGCTGGCGAAGGCCCTGGACAAGGCCGGGGCCCGGTATGAGAAAGAAATGGATCGCCGGATCCAGAAAATCACCGCCCTCATCCAACCGGTGATCATCGTGATCATCGCGCTGGTGGTGGGGGCGGTCGTGTATTCCATCATCACCAGCATCTTCGACGCGATGTTTT
>Ga0194117_10005592_pt1 | contig 11375 bp, 11 predicted proteins | sample TA2MahsurfametaG_FD_160579 | JGI IMG/M metagenome (GOLD analysis project Ga0194117, IMG submission 160579) | Freshwater microbial communities from Lake Tanganyika, Tanzania - TA2015009 Mahale N1 surface | ecosystem: Environmental > Aquatic > Freshwater > Lake | place: Tanzania: Lake Tanganyika...
ACTTTAGAAGTTTAGCTTTCATAGCTAGATGAAACGAAGGCAAGGAATGGATTCGGCTGAATCCCTTTACTCCAGTCCAACCATGAATAGAAACCTAACTTCGAAGGATAGAGCTCGAGAACGAGTTAGAATCTTAATTTTTAACAATACATACGGGAGAGATAGATAATTCCAACAATAAACATTGAGAAAGAGAGTTAGCTACATTCGTACAATTGAAGTAATCTTCAACAATACAAGAAGCAGAACACCCATCACCACTAAGTTTATTCCCATCGTCACATTGTTCTGTAGGCATCAAAATACCATCTCCGCAGATTGTTATGCATAAAGTTTGATCTTGGGGACTTATCCCGTAACCTAGAGTGCAATTATCACAAGAGATTCCATTAGCGATCGAAAAAGAACAAGAAGTGCAGTGAGGGTAAATAATACAGTTGGGCATACATGTATTGTTTATAAAAGAGAGTGAGTAGCCACATGTATTACAGGCTATATTGGAAGTGCAGTCAAAGCAATATTGAAAAAGAGAGCTGCAATTAATACAGCCAGTCGTTGATGAATTGTAGTAGCTACCAGTGAGGCAGTTAAGAAATTGGTTTTTTGTTTGGTTCCACACAGAAGGAGCAATACAGTTGGGTATGGTCTAAAGCTGTATATAATTTATAAATATCTCCTGTGTGTTCATACCATTAGTAATAGTTTCTTGTATGGTTGAAGCTGAAAAAGATAGTTTGAAATCAATTGGATCTTTATTAGGATTGCTCATAGTTAAGGCATAAATTCCTACGAAGTAAGCATTATCATTGATGCTAAGGTTAAAGGGAGTAAATGAGGTAGAAATTGCAGTATTATTGCTGCCTGATATAAAAAATTAATTATTATAAGCAGCCTTAAATGCATCGATATCGTAGACTAAAATATCCACTGACAATTCCCAGAGGGTACAGGCAGTTAATAATGAACTACTGATTTACACATTTACCGTCAATGCGTTTACCAAGGTTGGCTTAGCAAACATACTAATCGAATCAGTTGTACTCTAGCCTATATACCATCCATTGATAAAGCTCATGACTACACTAGTTAGACCCATAGCAGAAGGTAGATTAACAGATTGAATTATGGTTGTTCCTGAGACGAGCGAAAAGCCAGTATTAGAATAGAAGAGATGAGCAGTGGTGAGATAGATGAAGGAGGATTAAACAATCAAATACCTCAATCTGATGCCGGATATCGCATTCTGTTGATAAGAGTTGATTTCGATTTTGATTTGTGAGGTTGTTAGTGAAATAAGTTTGATTTGAAGTGAGTATTCATCTTGTTTATAGATCTATAAAATCTCTTGGACAGAAAAGGCATATTTATAGAGTGTATTCTTTTTTGCAGTTATAAAGGTTGCTGTCGAGCCACCTGAATTCCCGTTGCCCATTTGACTGATTGTAGCTATATGGTATCAAAAGTACATGTCTAGATCTACGTGCTAAAACTACGCACATTTATAGTATCAACAAGGACAATAAGGAGTAGGGATAGAAAGAGAGATGGAGGCATGTAACCTTGAAGGAGATAGTTGATTAATAAAAAGTAATTAGTTTTAGATGGAATGATATAATGACCATCGGAATTGATAAAACCAATCTTTTTTGATAAATTAAAATCACAACCACCTGCTCACACTATTTTAATTGTAAGTAATTCAAAATTATAATTTTATTTTTTTAACAAAGATAACCTTCAACTCAAATTGACTATCGCGCACTCTCCCACAACTATAACAATTCTTCATCTCTGCTTTTAACCAAGGCCATCGGAACAAAAACATGCCTAAAACAAAATAACTTACTCTTTTATAATAATCTAAACCTCAATTTTTAAAAATCGAATACCTAAAAAATACATTTATAATCGCATCCAATCATTTTATATTCACAACCGCATCGTTCATAGCCCTGGCAACATACTCCACATTCTTAGTATTAAGACCTACCATCGCCATACGTCCATTTTTCATCATATGGATATGGTGTTAGTTAATCAAATGCACACATTGTTTTTCAGTAAACCCTGTATACGAAAACATACCTATTTGATTTGTTATGTGCTACCAGCTACCGGGAGTCTTCATTGCCTATAAATGAGCCCTAAGTTGAGTTCTCATTGAGATTACTCTCTCAGCAATTCCCTTGAGCTCAGCTTGCCATTCCTTGAACTTAGCATCATCATTCAAAATCTTTTCAGCGATTCTTGCTCCACTCAGGGGTGGAGTTGAGTAGTTAGCTCTAATTACCATTTTTAGTTGACTCAAAACCGTCGCTTGAGTCTTTTTGTTGGGAGTAACGATGTGTAAAGCACCAGTTCTAAGACCATAAAGTCCCATATTTTTTGCATAAGATTGTGAGACAAACATAGAGAATCCTCTTTAAGCGAACATCCTAACAGGTGCAACATCCTTAATGATATCTCCACTTGCAAATCCCTGATAGGCTGAATCGAAGAAAGGAATAAGTTTTTTTTGTTCCATAACCTATGAAATTTTTTTCCAATCAGAAGCAGTAGGATCAACACCTGTTGGATTGTGAGCACATACATGCAATAATACAACATTTCCTTCTTGAGTGTTTTGTAAATACTTAAGAAGATCATCTATTTTTACTTTTTTTGTTGCTGGATCATAGTAAGGATAGTATTGGAAGGTTAGTCCACTTCTTTTGATGATGTTTTCGTGATTGGTCCAAGTAGGATTGGGTAAAAGTACATTTGCAGGTGGAATCTATTGTTTAATCAACTCAAAACCCAATCTGAGGGCACCAGTACCAGACAGAGCTTGAGCTGATGCTACTCTACCTTTTTTCAAAAGAGATGAATCTTTTCCAAAGATCAATTTTTGACTTCCAGTGACAAATCCTGGTATTCCGTCGATTGGAATGTATTCCTAAATAAATATTGATGTACCATATTCAAAGTTTTATCAGCAACAAGTTGCTCCTCTACTTTCCTTACAACAGAGAATACCACGGGTTTAAGGTTATCATCTCTATAAGCGCCCACTCCAAGATTAACTTTTCGACTATCGTAATCGTTAGCGTAGGCGATGTTGATGCCCAAAATAGGATCAGGAGGTGCCATGGGCACTTTGGCAAAGATATTGGTATATTTGATGGACCTAGTGAGCGAGCGAGTGATAGTCTTGATCGACTTCATTGACGTCAAGATATAAAATATGCTGAATCTTAACCAAAATTATACTAAAATACATTTAGTAGAATAAAAGTTAAAAACTAAAACTTGACATAATACTGTTCGGATGGCCTATTTTGTTGTTTTAAGAGGATTAAAAAGTAGAAATAGATAACAATGATGTTATAGCTATAGGGATGTAATAGATTAATATTTTTAAAAACAAGTTTATTGAAATCATTAAAAATGCTCAGTAATAAAAACAACTCCTTCTTTTTGCATAATTTTATTGCGTTAAGCAGACATCCATCAGACCACTATGACTTATTATAAATTTATCTCGCCTCATGCATGAAACACCTTATGAACTACTTCTCAAAAAATCGAGGGAAAGAAAAATCTATCTTTTCAACAGCATTGAAGAGAAGAGCCTTAAACACCGCTCCATAAGCTATAACATGCATATACAAAATGATCTTGCAGAAGATCCAGAAACCAGGCCGAGGGATAAATAGAAACATGAGAAGCAAATAAGAATCAACTATACTAGTTGTCTCAAAAAATCATATTACTATCGCAAATTTCTTAATCAATCTGTGGAAGGCCATTTAACTCATGATTAGTTTTCTAAGCTGAAGGAAATTTTGAACAGAATCGGAGTACATCATAGCTAAACGGAGAAAAATCCAGCAATTTTTAGAGAAATCTGGCAGAATGAAATACAGAGAAAACATTCTTTAAGAACAGATGAGGAAAAGTAGTTATAATTGACAGTCAAACCTAAAACAAATGATAAAAATTTTGCAGATTTTGTAGGCTATTCATCAGAGCAAAGGAAACAAGCTGAAGAAGCAAAGAAAAAACTTGAGGATATCACTTAAATTGCACAGAAAAGGAAATAGAGTTTCGATTTTGATTTGGAAATACAAGGAAACAAGAAAGACATTAGGGCCAAAGATGCAAATCATTCAAAGTCACCAAAAAAAATATCTAATTCAAAAGACAAACTCGAAGGATATTTATTAAATATGGAGTAAACTAATACAATATAACAAGCTTAAAGATTGTCTTCACCTTAAAAAAATAAAACTGCCTGCACATTCTTCAAAAGATTTCAATAATCGAACACCAAAACAGGTACGGAGCCGCAACAAAATAACTGCATTAAAATTAAGAAAATCAGCCCTGACAGAAGGCAGATCATAGAACATGATAAAACTTACGTATCCAGTCATTCAAGAGCATACAGATCGTCCCTTACAAGATAGTTAGTTGAGACAATAGAACCAAGAGACATTAGAAGTACATGGAATGGGACTAGCAATGACAATCGAAAACAACGCTATTACAAAGTTTAGACCGCATAGAAATGTAGAATATCAATAAGAAGACATAAAAAACTAGTAGGTTGTACTTATACGAATGATATCCAAGGATGGAACGTTAGAGCCGAAAATGAAGACGAAACTAACTAAGTTTTTGGTGTGTGAATAATGATTTTTGTTTCCAGTTAGCAAACTTTAATCAGTTTGCAATGTGACGTAATATACCACTAAATTTATAGGGGAATTATTATAAAAAATTGTAATTACTGATGTACGGAGGTTATGGAGGTATGGGCAACTATAGTAGTTACGGTGGACTTAGCTCCATGGGTTCCTATGGTAGCTGTGGGAATACATATGGTATGGAAGGTCTTATAAAGGTAATAGCTATTCGACTTTAAATAGAGGAATGACATAAGCGCAAGGCAAGAAAGAGGAGCCTGAAAAAGATCCACGTATTTTTTTTTTTTATTTAGGTAAAGTAGTTTTCGATTAATGGTTCAAGATGATGGGAGGACTTAGATCGATAATAGAGTTAGGCTTCGCTTGTATTGCAATTGCAAATTTTTATAGCCACGCAAGCGATATAGTCAAAAAATTGACCAACTTTCTCAAAGAAACAGGAACTAAAATTTTTGGCTTTTTGAATAGAACTGTAGGCAAAACCATAGCATCTAAGTTTGCAGAGCCTGAAACCAGAATGAAGACAATCAAAGTGATAATAGTCAACTTCGTAAGAGGCATCGCTGTTCTGTTGCTTGTTCTGGCATCTAAGCTGAGAGGATAAATAAAAAAATAATCCGAAGAAAAACTACAGAAATTAACTAAGGAATACTAGTAGACTAAAAATGGAAAAATCGAGTTGGTTTAAGGACTGGAAGGCGGAATGATGGAAGAACAGGAGGATCCCGTTGTCCAAAACGCCAACCTATGATTTTCAAAATTTATCTCAACCACAATTTTATAAATATCTAGAAAAAATTTCATAGATTGTATAATGATTCAATTTTAAGATCAACCATCAGATCAACCTCTTCTGAAATTAAGGCTCTGATTGAAATTAAACTCATATAATTTTTTTTTTTAAACAACTTCCTATTATCAAAATAAAAAAAGACCATTTCTCGTGTAAATGTAATACTAATTTAAATGTTAAATCAGATCCCTATTTGGGAGGTTTTGTGACAATTCCACTTTCATTGACAAATATTCGGACCCTATTAAATTCGTAATCTTTTGTCATTGGTGATTCTTCGGTAAGGTATTGAACATTGAGGCCGGGTTCCTATTGTAAAATAATCTTTCTGGCTTATTGAGCTATTATGCCAACAACTTCGGGCCATTCTCCTTTTCCTGACATTAAGATATTTATATATAAGATACAATTGAAAAAGATTCGATATAAAAATACTGATGATGCCTCTAAAAACCATTTAAAATAACCTATCTTTTCTACAAAAATTCTATGAACTAGTATGAAACGTAGTAATCACGTGTACAAAAATATAAGAATAAAAAAATCATATTCCCGATTTATTAAAGATTACATTCTTCAAAACTATTCTTTTACATGGATGAAAGAGTGAGGAAATTGAGTGATATCTTTATTATTTCGGAACTATAAACTTTTTTCGATCATATCACAAATTACAAAATCTACTTACCCTATAAATATTAAATTAACTTTATTCACAGTTTCATTAATAATAAACAACTACATTATTCATAGTATCATGCAGAACTAACCACTCTCTGTTCTACAAGCCTTTACTCTATCGAAACCACGCACTCACTTCTCAGAAATCGAAGGCTACAAAGCGCCTAAATATGAAGTTAATCCTGCCAAAATGATCAAGCAGAGATAGGATGCCAATATCAAAAAAGGAGGAAAACCACGCATTAAACCTACAAAACGAGGAAGCTATATTGAAGATGAACTGAAGCTACACAAGTTGCCGCCTGGACCTGGAAAATACTCTTTAGCTGATTAATGGCCTTAAAAAGCACAATTAAAGCGGAAGTATTCTTAGAGACTTACCTTTATTCAAGACATTATGAAGAGATAAAAAAAAAGAGAAACGACCAACACCTGGATTTTACAATTTCTTCAAGTCGCTCAAGTAACAGCAATAAGAGGCCAAGAAATACTCAGCTAGAAAGATGAAGCCACAAGATCGCATGACGTTCTTTGACGCAGTTTCATTTGAGGCAACTGTTAATCCCGGTGTTGGAAACTACAACATCAGAGTAACAATTATTTCACATAGAGACGATCACAGACTGAAATGAGTTTCTCCAAATACAAAACAAAATCTGAAGACTGGCGAAAAAAACATACTTAGTTGATACAAAACCAAAAAAAGAAGATCAAAATTCCAACCGCAACTTCCTACTCTCCAAAACCTTCAGATTTTAATCTCTTCAGTTCAATGAATAAAAGCAAAAATAAAAGTAAAAATTGTTTTGGTAAAACATTACGTTTCAAAACAAGTGCAAGTGTCGGTGGATCAGGTGTAAATCCAACCAAATATAGCATTCTGCAAGAGTGGCGTGGTAAAGGAAAAAAAGTTGAAAGACATGGTATGGAAGTAGTTTCAAGGATCAGAACACACACATCTGTTTACCATGACTGATCAATCGATGATATATGAACTCTGTTCTCTTATTTTACTTAATTTTTACATAAACCATCAAAATTACTATCTGATTGACCTCTTCACAAAGATTTTTTAATAATAACCGTAGAGGATGGAAATTGAAAGCATAATTCCGGTACTTGAGCCTGCCACGTCGAAAAGATCACCAATTACTGTCAAGAAACCGATTATCGCACCACCCAACATGGCAGCAGTTGGGATAATTTTATTGAATTTTCCGATTACTGATTCTTCTTTGAAATTAGGCATAGTTAGCTCACTTGATCTTACGTTGAGAGCGTAGTCTCTAGGAGTAGTTTTACCCACTACCATCCATAATCTAAATAAGGTTACTGTTACTTTGTGAGTTGGGCGCACAGGAAGCATACAAATGCAATATAAAAGATAGTTCTATGGGGATGATTAAAAGCTTCTGTAAGATCATGGGGTGGAGCAATATACCATAAAACACCTCCAGTAATCCGATCTCCTTACCAAGTACCGATCAATTTTATGAGTGCTGACTTGTAAAATCTATCATGAAGAATTTGAGAGATCTTATAGAAATTAGAAATAAGCATACCTTGTAGAATGACACTCATATTTGAAGTGAAAAATAATTTGATGTCAAAAGTTGCCTTGTAACCAGGGATCCTCTGATGAATAAAGCTTACTTTGGCAGAAAAACGTTGTAAATATATAAGAATCATAAAGATTAGTCCTGAACCTACTAGTTGAGAAAGGTTGTAACCATTTTAACGAGTAAAGGCTTGAGTTATTGCCTACCAAGCTGAATTTTTCGTCATTAAGAAATGCACCAAAGCAATGAAAGAACCTTAGAATTCCACTCCGAACTAAGAACTCATTGTAACTGGACTAAATGCGGCCCAAAAGATAGTTTCTGAGGTATTAGCAACAATGAAAAGAGAAATACCAGATCCTAAGCCATATCCTTTACGAAGCATATCATCAAGCAAAATTACTATCAAACCTGCACCCATAAGTTGTACAACAATCAAAATCATAGTTATTAAACTCATCTCCGAAGGCAATCCATAATTCCCATACCATATGGACGCAACAGCCTCTCCAAAACAAAAGATCATAGCAAGGATACTCTATAGACCAGCTGAATCCTTTTCATCTTTTGCAGAGGTAATCTTGTAATAGCCAATAGCAGCTAAAATCTGCATCATCCAACCTGCAGAAATAATGGGTGAGATTCCCAACTCCATCAAAGTGCCTTTGCTCGAAGCCATGATCACCCTTGCCCAGTAGAGAGGGTCAGAATCATGTGTCCTCACTATACCGTATAGAGGTATTTGTGAGCAGACGAGATAGATAAATAAACCTATAGCTGTGAAAACAGTTCTTTGTTGCATGGTGAGAGGTGCGATGGGTTTTTAAATTTTGGGGAAGAACTTTGCCAGAGGTCTTAGGGGGTTAAACAGATTCATAATTTATAACAAATATAATTTTTTGACGTGGTTTATCTTTAGGAAGTATGAAATTACGCCCCCTAAAATCATCAACTCTTACAAAAAAAAATTATTTTTGATTTCGCAAAAGCATTAAAGACATTGAAATCGATTCATTTCAATGGAAAAAAGTTTGCTAATTTGTATAATAGAAAATGGCAGGTGATATCACTCTTTATTACGACATAGACTCAGTTGGTACACTCAACTCGCAAAAGGTCATGGTTGCAGTACCTCTCCTCTATCTCTTCATGGTACTAATCACTCCATTTAGACTCATTATCTCTTTCAAATGCTTAGACTAATCAAAGGAGTCGAGGAAGTGACATAGAGATTGAACGATTTAGGCAAAAGAATGTTTTTATACGGGATTGCATGTCTTTTTAGTATGAACTTTCTTCAAAGTTCAGTAATCGCTTCAGTGTGTGCATGGATAATCTTAGTGATAATGATAATTGCACACTGTTTTGCATTTCTTCGAGAGACAGGTCAAAAATACCATAATGCATGCTTGCTAATCTACTACTCCGTTCTAATGGTATGGTTTGGTTGTGAACTGGCTTACTTTATATTAGGTGGCCTATGATTTTAATTTATCTTCTTATTGTCACAATTCTTCTGACTAATTTCTAGAATACAGCAATATTTTGGCTTATTTATATTTGTTTTATAGCTAGGTTTTGAAGATCAATAATTATACTTTTTATATCATTTCTTAGGTTTAGTTTAAGAGGTAGAAGCTTTTGCCTTTTTATCTTTCGAACCTGCCTGCTACTCTTTGTCTTCAGGGATATTATCGAAATCCATTTGATTGAGATGTTAGAAATGCTCACTTATACCTTTGACCTACTCTTCTTTGATCTTTATAAATTCAGCTGTCTACTATTGAGCTTGCTACTTTTCAGGATCCTATGCACAACCAGTCCAGAGTTTATCCATCATCGACCCAGTCAATCCTTAATACTGCTGATTCTTGAGCTTATTGATCAATTCACTATCTTCTTCTGGTATTTCCTCTGCCTTCTTCACGATTTCATCGAGTTGTGCCAACTCTTTCTCAATAAATTCACTTACATCTTCTTTCAGTTTTTCCAATACTTTACGATAAGAGTCCATTGCATTGGCCAAAGGCTAACTAGGTTTCCTTTCCTTCAAAACTCTTTTGGTGAACTACTTGTAACTAATAGAAACAAGTTTATCATCATGTTGGTGAGCAATTTCACATGATGAATCTTCACATATGGAGCAGAAAAAAGGGTACTATTCGCATTGCTAACTCAAACAACCATCCTAGCTTCATTCTTATTCAAACACATAGGAAATGCGGAGTCTTTGTTGGCACCTGTTCCCTTCTTAGGCGATTTTTAAACCTTCTTGGACATTCAATTATTAATATACACAAAAGAAATCTTTTAAGATCAGCATTCGCATTTTTTATTCTTTCTTTTCTACTTTGTCTCACCTGCCTTTGACAGATCGATTTTCTAACCTTGATTCTGAGATTTGAGAGGTTGAGGGAGAGTCTGATTGACTGTTTGTGATACCTTTGATGGCTAATCTTTACTTTTTTTGCCTCCCGCAATCACACATGATAATTCCTTGAAGAATTACTTGATATTATGACCTGTCTTTGCCGATACTTCCATAAAGGTGAGCCCAAGCTCATTTAATTTGGATTTGGCAAGGCCCGTTTCAACAGCTCTTTCTGCGTCCAAATCGCATTTGTTGCCTATTACCATGATCAAAGCTTATTATCCTCTAACTTCTCGTACATGATCGATCCATTTGCTAAGACTGGAAAAAGAATTGGTGTCTACATAGCTACTCATGTACTCGTGATATCAAAGACTATGATTGCAGCACTGGAGTCTTTGATGTAGGAAGGGATCAGAGAATGAAAGCGTTCTTGTCCTGCGGTATCCCACAGCTGCATTCTCAAACTCTTATTTTCTACATTTACAGTTTTGGAAACAAAATCGACTCCTACAGTTGGCTGGATAGTGGTTTGGATACCTGCTAGTTGCCTGTGAAATTATCAAAGATGAAGCGATTGATGATGGAAGTCTTGCCTACAGATTGATCACCTAGCAAAACTATCTTGCATTTGATAGCAGGATTATTTTACATTTCAAATATATATATTCTATCGGTAACAGAAACAATCCCACAGATACTAATATGATTTTAATTGATCTGTATACTGCTAGTTGAGATAATCTAGAACTTTTGGCATGGTGAAGATAGATAAAATTTATTTGTAGAGATGTGTAATATATATCAAGTTATCATCATTTTTTGACCGGAGAGTCGTACAACATGAATTGCTTGCGCCTTATCACGATGTTGCTCTTTTATTTTCGACGATATACCTCCACTGATTGAGAATAGGGGACTCTCTATTTTTCACTTGTCTATATTCTTTCAGTATTAATTTTGGAATTTTTACGAGCCATAACTTCTTTGATTGGCTCTAAATTATTTGCTCTCTTTGCTGCTTTTAGGTTCTTCTCTGATTGCTACAGATCTTGAGCCAGTCTCTTCTTTTCGGTTCTCTACTGCTAAAGCTCTGCTCTTAATGCTTTATTTGACTTCAACAACTACCTGACAGTCCCAATACATTCTATAATGCGATTAGCATACTAACTATTAGCTGCTCTGCGCACTTCCTCCTCCCTCTCCAATGATTTAAAAGCTTATATCTGCATTAACGCGGCTTCTAGCTCTTGCTCCAATTTTCTCTTCTAATCCCTCAAACA
>Ga0194117_10005600_pt1 | contig 11359 bp, 9 predicted proteins | sample TA2MahsurfametaG_FD_160579 | JGI IMG/M metagenome (GOLD analysis project Ga0194117, IMG submission 160579) | Freshwater microbial communities from Lake Tanganyika, Tanzania - TA2015009 Mahale N1 surface | ecosystem: Environmental > Aquatic > Freshwater > Lake | place: Tanzania: Lake Tanganyika...
GGAGCAGAATGGTGTGGGCCATGCAGAGCACTCAAACCAGTAATAGAACAATTAAAAAAAGAATTTGCAGGTAAAGCAACAATTATTGAATATGATGTTGATTATTCACCCGAAGAATCTCATCAATACAATGTGACATCAATTCCATTGGTTGTTGTAGAAAAAGATGGTGTAATTGTTGAAAGATTTCAGGGGTTATCATCAAAACTCGCCTATACGAATGCAATCAATGAAGCAATAGGGTAATTCCTAATATTTATTTGGTAATATTCAATAAGTTTCGTATATTTGTTATATGTGTGGAATAATAGGTGGTAATTGGTTTTCATCCGAAAAGCAAACCAATACTCATTTACAAAAAATAATTCATAGAGGCAGAGATGCTTCTAAAGTTGAAAAGATTGGGAATATCTTTGTAGGACACAATCGTCTTTCTATACAAGACCTTTCCGATACTGCAAACCAACCAATGTGGAATGGTGATAAAACTATTTGCATTGTGTATAATGGTGAACTGTGGGATAGTTCTTATACAAAAGAATTAAAAGATAAGATTACAATACCTTTCCGAACAAAATCTGATACGGAAATAATTCTTAATGGATACGAACAATTTGGCATTGATGTATTCAAAGAGTTGGATGGTATGTTTTCATTTGCAATTATTGATACAAAACTAAATAAAATATTCGTAGTTAGAGACTATGTGGGAGAACTACCACTTTGGTATGGTATTGATAACGATAATAAATTAGTATTTTGTTCAGAAAAAAAAGGCCTCCCACTTACTGAACTTTATGAAAAACAGGTAAAGGCAATTTATCCAGGTACTTATTTAGAATACAATTACAAAACATTAGAACATAAAATAATAACTTATTACAAACTTCCAAATCAAATTATTAATGATGATAGAGATACAATCGTTAAAAATATTAGAACTATGCTGGAAGATGCTGTAAGAGTAAAAATGGTATCTGATGTTCCTATTTGCACAATCCTAAGTGGTGGTATTGATTCCGTAATTACAACTTATATACTATCCCGTATCAAACCAGATATTGAGGCATTTGTAGTTTCTATGGGAGATGGTGATACTAAAAATGATGATATAAAATATGCCAGAATTGCCGCTAAAGAGTTTGGAGTTAAGCTACACGAAATAATACTAACTGAAAAAGATGTGGAAGACATGGTGAAGGAAACACTTTATGTGATTGAACAAAGTAGATGGCAGAATGTTGGTTCAGCAATTGCACAAATAGCACTTTCAAAAAAAATAAACGAATTAGGTTTTAAAGTTGTGTTTAGTGGCGACCTATCTGATGAGATTTGGGGAAGTTATGGGCATATACAGGCATTTCATTGGAGACCGGAAGATTACGATAAAGCAAGAAGAAAGTTAGTAGAGGATGTGCATAAAACAAACTTTCTTACAACTAACCAATCAATTATGTGGGGTGGAACCGTAGAAGTAAGAACTCCTTATAGTTGGAGACCTTTTGTAGAATACACATTAAACATCCCACCACTCTACCAAAAAGAAGGTGGGCATATGAAACCCTTATTGAGAGCAGCGTTCAAAGGTGAAATATCCGATGAGTTATTATATAGACCTAAAGTGTATTTCGCTAAAGGTTGTAGAACAGGTGATATGATGGAAGCTAAAAAAGATATTTTGAAATCTCAATTAAAATCCTTATATTTGTACAAAGACCAAATAAATCAAAATAAATTTTTTCAATATGCTTAATTTTGTAAAAGCAGAAAAAGGAACATCTGAAATGATTGGATTAGTTAATCGGGCTTCATCTATCATTGACTTGTATCCAGACATATTTCCACACTTATACCAACAGGGGTTTAAGTTAGAAAAATATATTGAAAAAGGTGGTATGATATTGCAAGACGGTGTTGTTATTACTTTTGGAAGATATAAATCGCATGGTAAAATCTCAAAAAACGCAGTAAAAAAAGTTCTTAGTATTCCACACAAACCTGCAAATGTTTATAAAAAGAAAGGGGATTTTATACTTCACCAAATTGCATCTAATAAATCAATAGATAAAGCAGCTGAAAAAGTATTACATGAATTTGCTGAATATTGTAAATCACAACATGCGGAAAATTTATTCTTAACTGTAAGAGCAGAAAATATAAAAGCAAGAGCATTTTATGAAAGAAATGGATTTGTGAAAGATGGTGAAATTTATTGGAATAGTAAAATAGATGGTAAAATACCCGGTGTAGTTTATAAATGGAAATTGGGTGCTGATAAAAATATAGAAACGATATGTATATAAATTATTTTGATAAATTTAAGGGTATGAAACCATATCTCCACATTAATTCTGAAGAATGGACATACATTAAAAAAACATTTAAAACCGATGATGTAAAAGATTCATTGGCAGAAATAGCAATGCAGTACCCACTTCCACTAGCTGAAATTACTGAAGAAGATGCAAGAAGTGAATATCTTGCATTAAAAGGTATTAGATGGAACGAATTGTTTACCGAAGGTGAATGGTTTCCAAGAAAGGCATCTGATTTTAGATACTCATTGGATTTTTACAATAAACAACAATATATCCATAGATTGAATACGGGTAATGATGCATCTAATTTTTTTCAACAACTTAATCGTTGGAGTGTAGATGGTACTGTATCACCTGGACCTATTAGAACTTGGTCAACAAAGGAATTTATGATAACTTTAATGGGTGGTCTATATACATTAAAATTTGATGAAGTTGGTAGAAATCAATTAAGGGTATGTTTAAGTTTAAGAAAATATATTTGTTCTCAATTCAAACCAAATGTTGCCAAAGCACTATATGATTTCTATGGTGTTAAAAATGTATTAGATATATCAGCTGGATGGGGAGACCGTTTATGTGGGTTTTTCGCATCAGAAAATGGAGAACATTATGTTGGTATTGACCCCAGAAAAGAAAACCATCCAATATATCATCAACAGGCAGAGTTTTATTCTAAAAATAATGGATTCTTTGAAACTGAAAAGTCTGCAGATTTTATAATTTCACCCGCCGAAGATGCTGACTTGAGTGAATATCAAAACCATTTTGATATTGTATTCAGTTCACCGCCGTATTTTAACGTAGAAAGATATTCATACGATGATACTCAAAGTTGGGTTAGATATAAAAATATTGATGCATGGAATAAACAATTTCTTCATAAAACAATTGCAAATGTCTGGCCTACTTTAAAGAAAGGTGGGATACTTGCGGTAAATATTGCAGATGTATATGCGAGTTCACAAGGAGACGGTAAAGGATACAAAGAGATATGTAATCCAATGAACGATTTTATCCAATCATTGGGTGCAAAATATGAAGGATGTTTAGGTATGGAAATGGCAAAAAGACCAGGTAGTGCTGGAGCAGGTTCAATTATAGAAGGTGATGAAGATAGATATACCGAAGAAGCGTTGGCAAAAGCAGCTGAGGCAGGTGATAAAACATTTTGTGAACCTATTTGGATTTGGAAAAAATTATGATAAAAAAATACTTTAAAAAGTTTTATGGGATGGAGCCGTATATTCGTATTGAAAAAGACGAGTGGCAAACTATTCTCCAAACTTATACCAAAGAAGAAATCATAGATGAACTTTCAGAGTGCCTTCACACATATCCACCACCAATTCCAATTATATCTGAAGAAGAAACATTGGGTGCATATAAAAAATTAAAAGGTACTTGGTGGCCTGATATTTTAGTTGAAGGTAAATGGTTTCCACGTAATGAGCGAGTATCAAAGTATCCACTAACATATGATGGTTCTGAATATTATTTTAGAAGAACAAATGTAGGTAACAACGCATCTAATCCATTTCATATAGAAAATCGTTGGAAGGTTGATTGGGCAAGAACTCCATCGGGTTGGAAAACTTGGCAGACAGTAAAAGGTATAAAAACGATTGTAAGAGCATACTTTACATTAGATAAATTGTTGATTGATGTAAATTTAGAAACTTTAAAAATGGCAACAACATTAAGAAAGTATGTAGCATCCCAATTTAAACCGGTCATAGCAAAAGCATTTTATGATAAGTTTCATAGTAAAAATGTAATGGATTTTTCAGCAGGATGGGGTGACCGTTTAGCTGGCTTCTTTGCCGGAGAAACAACAAAATTTTATTTAGGTATTGACCCAAATAGTAACAATCATCCTAACTACCAAAAGCAGATAGAGTTTTATAAAAAGCATGCATCATTCTTTGAAGAAGAAAAAGACGTAAAGATGTTGGAAGCAGCGGCCGAAGATGTAGATTATTTAGAGTATGAAAATTTTTTTGATACTATTTTTACATCACCACCGTATTTTAATACCGAAAGATACAGCTTTGATGATACTCAAAGTTGGGTTAGATATAAAAAGTTTAACGATTGGAACACTCGTTTTTTTCATACAACTTTGGATAAAATTATACCAACGTTAAAGAAAGGTGGTGTATTGGCAATTAATATCGCAGATGTATTTTCTGCACCTGATAAAGGATATGTGGATATAGTTAATTCTATGAACGATTTCCTTCAATCTAAGGGGTTAATTTATAAAGGGTGTATTGGTATGGAAATGACAAAAAGACCTAATAGTGGGGGTGCTGGTATGGCTGCATCGGAATATTACTCTGATGAATTTAAAGAAAAAGCAGAAGAAACCAAAAACCACGCCTTTGGAGAACCAATTTGGATATGGGAAAAATAGATTTGGTAAATTCCAAAATAATTCGTATATTTGTATTCACAATTTAAAATTTAAACATAAACAAAATGAACAAAGTAAGATTAACAAGATTTATCCAAAAGTATAGTTTGGGTGGATTAGTAGAATCAGTTGCTTGGAAAGCAGGAGATAACAAATTAGTTACTCGTTTTATTTCTGATGACAAGACTGTATTGGGTGAGATTGAGTTGAAAAACTCTAAATTCACAGCACCTGAATTAGGTATTTATACAACATCAATTCTTAACAAACTTCTCACCAATGGAGATGAAGATGTTGATATAGAAGTGCATGAAATAGGTGGTAAGGCTATCAATTTACTTTTAAAAAGTGGAGGTACTGAGGTGCAATTTCAATTGGCAGATTTGGCAGTTATTCCAAATGTTCCAGATTTGAAAAAACTTCCTGAATTTGATATTGATATTAACTTTGATGGTGCATTCATTGATAAGTTTATCAAATTTAAAAATGCATTGAGTGATGTGGATACATTCACAATCGTATCAGAAAAGAAACAACTTAAACTTGTATTAGGTTATTCTAGTGTAAACTCAAACCGAGTTACTTTTATCGTTGATAAAGCATTTACTGGCGATATCAAACCAATTTCCTTTTCAGCAAAGTATCTGAAAGAAATCTTAACTGCAAACAAAGAAGCAACATCTGCAGTTCTTAAAGTATCTACACAAGGATTATCACATATTGAATTTAAAGTAGATGATTTCACCGCTAAATATTATTTAGTAGAACAACAATTAACAGCCTAATGAGTTTTAATTATTCTAAAAAGTATTTTTACGAAAAGAATGATTGGCTGTATGAACCTGAAGTAAACTTGTTATACGAACAAGTTCTCAAAATGCCATTCGCTGATTTTGAAAAGTGGGTGGCATTTTTTAGAGAACTTGCAGTAAGAGTTTGGAACGAAACTGGTGCACCACCTCGTATTGGAGTGGATGAGACAGAGATGATAGAGCAGTTTTCAAAATTACAAACTTATAAAGTAAATGAGTTTGAAGAAAAAGATGATGACGGTAACGAAGTAATCTTTAACTTTAATAAATTCGCAACACCGGTCAACCAATTCTTTCCTGCAATGTATAAGACAGGTATTGGTGGTTCAGCGTATGATAAACCGAAACCATCTATCTATGATGTATTTGCAGATGACCAGTATTTGCCGGAATTCGTTAAACAAATGAGAAGATTGACCAGGCAAGATGGTATGTATCGTTTTTCTAAAACGTTACACTTAGATAATCCAGAATTTCATAACTCACATATTCAAAGTGGTAAAGAGTGGATTGAGAAGTGGGTAGCTGGTAATAAAAAAGAAGGGTATGGATTTTGTCTATCTCAAGCAGATAGTAAAGTTCCATCTCCACCGATTACTGCACAAGAAGTTAAAGACCTTTATAAGGCGGGTATATTAAGGTATGAAAATATATCTTCGCTCAAAACTGCGGATTGGGGTGAGAATATTGATAATTTAGTTGATGTTCCAAAACAACCAATTCAGATTAAAATATATCCATTAGGTCAAAGAATATTTCCTGAAGCAACTGCTGCATTTCGTATTGGAATGGGAACACAAGCGGTTGTAAACTTCCCACCACTTACTGCAAAGTATTTATATCAGAGGTTTACTCAACATATTAAAGAGCAAGATGTAATTAACATTTATGACCCATCTGCGGGTTGGGGCGGAAGACTATTGGGGGCATTAAGTATAGATGATAGAAATATACACTATATAGGTAATGACCCAAATACTGAAAATCAAATACCTGAAATTGGAAAGACTCGTTATGAGTATCTAGCAGAATTCTTTAACAATAAAGTACCTGGTGCGGCAAATCCATTTTGGGGGCACGCAAACACATATGAAATATTCACAACAGGCTCAGAGGTGATTGCAGATGACCCAAAATTTCAAAAGTATAAAGGTAAGTTAGATTTTGCATTTACTTCACCGCCATATTTTGATAGAGAAAGATATTCAGATGATGATACCCAATCATTTAAGAAGTTTAGTAATTATGAAAGTTGGAGAGATGGTTTCTTAAAACCTACACTTACAACAATTTACGAATATCTCAGAAATGAACGTTATATTTGTTGGAACATTGCAGATATCAAAGTTGGAACTGATAAATTTTATCCATTAGAACAAGATAGTATTGATATATTAACTGAATTAGGATGTGAATATAAAGGTAAATTGAGAATGACTATGAGTCCAATGACAGGCATGGATTTATCTAAAGCTAAAAATTCTATGCAGATACAAGAACAATTCTACAAATACGAACCAATTTTTATTTTTTATAAACCATAATATAATAGATGTATCAAAATATATTTTTGGAAAGGCAGAGAAATTTAATACATCTTTGGGATGATACTTTAGGATATAGAACATTTTCCTATAAAAAGTATGCATATCGTAAAGACCCAAATGGAGAATATGTTTCAATGTACGGTGACAGATTAGAGAAGATTTTTAAGTGGGATAAAGAAGATGGTGAAGAACTATTTGAAAGCGATGTTCCAGAAACAACAAGAGTATTAGTTGATTTATATGAAAGTGATGTACCATCCGTTGGTCACATTGTACTAACATTTGATATTGAGATTGAAATGCATTCTGGACTTCCAAACATTGAGAAAGCCGAAAATGAAATTACTTCAATTGCTGCACATGATGATGCTACAAAAGAATATCATGTATTTGTTGTAGATAAGAATAATAAAGTTAAAGGTAAATCAGTTCAGAAAGATGGCAAAGAAGTACACATTCACATTTATAAAAGTGAAAGAGAATTGTTGAGTGCGTATATCACATATGTTGAAAGTGTAAACGCAACGATTTGGACAGGATGGAATATTGACTTTTTTGATGTTCCTTATCTTTACAATCGTATTAAAAATATTATGGGTGAAAATCAGGCGAATCGCCTTTCATCTATCGGTAAAACATATTGGTCACCTTATCGCAATCGTTATAGTATTGCAGGTGTAAGTATTATGGACTATATTGGATTGTATAAGAGATATAACTTTGGTTTAGAAAGTTCATATACACTTAATTACATCGCAACAAAAGAATTAGGTAGAGGTAAGGTTGAATATGAGGGGAGTTTGGATGACTTATTTGAGAATGATTTGGAGAAGTATATTGAGTATAATATTACTGACGTTGAGTTGGTTGTAGCGATGGATGCTAAACTTCAGTTCATTGAATTAAGTAGAGCGATTTGTCACTCCGGTTTTACTCCTTATGAAGATTACATTTTCTCATCAAAATATTTAGAAGGAGCGTGTTTAGCATATCTTAAAAAGAAAGGTTTGGTAGCACCTAATAAACCAAAAAACCATAAAGACAAACTTGCTGAACAAACTGAAGCAGGTGAAGATAAGTTCATTGGTGCGTATGTTAAAGAACCTATTGTTGGTAAGTATGATTGGATTTACGATTTGGACTTAACATCACTATATCCATCAATCATTATGACCTTAAACATTTCACCGGAAACAAAAGTTGGTAAAGTTGAGAATTGGGATCCTGATGCGTGGATTAGAGGTGAAGATAGACAATTCGTAATTAATGGTAGAACAAAACAATTTACTTACAACCGAAAGGAATTAGAAGAACTCATTAAGGATAACCAATTAGGTATCGCCGCTAATGGAGTTCTTTATACACAAAAGAAGCCAGGCATTATTGCTGATATTTTGGATTTATGGTTTAAACAAAGGGTTGAATTCAGAAAGTTGGAAAAGAAATACGGTGAAGAAGGTAATACTGAATTGTATGAGTTCTATGGTAAAAGACAGTTAGTTCAGAAAATTCTTTTGAATTCAATGTATGGTGTATTAGGACTTGTGGCGTTTCGTTTTTATGATATTGATAATGCAGAGGCAGTTACTATTACCGGTCAAACCGTAATTAAAAAAACTGCGGAAATGGCAAATCTAAAATATTGGAAAGAATTAGGTAACAAAGAGGATTATAACGTTTATATTGATACTGACTCTATCTATATGATGGCAGAACCTTTGGTGAAACATCGTTATCCTGAATACAAAACATTTGACCAAAACCGAATGGCACAAGAAGTAAATACGATTGCGGAAGAAACACAATCATTCCTCAATTCATTTTATAACTTACTATCGGAAAGATTTTTTTGTATTCCTAAAGAGAAACATCGCTTTGAAATTAAGAAAGAGTATATTAGTAAAGCAGGGTTTTGGGTAGCAAAGAAGCGATATGCACAATGGATGATTTTGAAAAATGGTATTCCTTGTGATAAGTTGGACGTAAAAGGGTTGGATGTTGTAAGAAGTTCATTCCCAAAAGCATTTCAGGACTTTATGGCCAAATTATTGAAAGATATATTAATGGGTAAGACTAATGAAGAAATAAACAAAAACCTATTAGATTTTAAAAAGAGTTTACCAACACTATCTATCAATAAAATTGCGAAAGGTGGTGCTATTAAAGAATTAACTAAATACGATAAAGGTAAATGGCGAAAAGATAGTGGATTAGCGATTGCTAACTTTGAAAAAGGGACACCCGCACACGTCAAAGCCGGAATTGCATATAACCGATTACTAAAATTCTTTGACTGTCCGTTTAAACATGAACCAATTAGAGATGGTGAAAAAGTAAAATGGGTTTATCTTAAAAGTAATCCATTAGGTATTGATACTCTTGCGTTTAAAGATTATAATGACCCAAAAGAAATATTAGATTTTATTACCACATACATTGATAGAGAAGAAATTTATAAATCAGAATTAGAAAATAAATTAGGTGATTTTTACGGAGCACTCAAATGGGAGATGGCTTCGGTAGATTCCCAAAACGCAAAAAAGTTTTTTGAATTTTAAACTTTTTTTCGTATATTTAAAAAAACAAAAAAACCTTTTATGAAAAAGAACAAAAAAGAAATAAAACTAGAACAAAAAAGAATTTTAGATTGTGAGTGGGTTTTTCAATTTGATGAAGATGAACCACAAATTTTTGCTTGGACGGATAAAAATATTAAATCTGATGAAGACCCATCAGTAACATTTACTATCACAAATATTGAAAGCGCTTTTATTTCTTTTAAACACAATGAAAGTAAAAAAACATTCAAAATTTTTGCTAGGGAAATTACAAAAGCAGGCAAAAAAATGAGAGAAGAATCTAATAAATTAATATCTGAAGCTCAAACTGATTTAAAAAATTTAGACGAAAATATTCAAGAAAATGAAAGTTAAAATAAAAAAGATTAATCCAAATGCAGTAATTCCAACATACTCCAAACCTGGTGATGGTGGAATGGATTTGGTAGCAACATCAATAATAAAAGATACACCTGAACAAATTACCTATGGTATGGGTATCGCACTAGAAATTCCAGACGGATTTGTAGGATTAATATTTCCTCGTTCATCAATTAGAAAGACAGGATTGGATTTAAGTAATTCGGTTGGCGTATGTGATAGCGGATATAGAGGTGAACTTCAAGCTACATTTAACAAAGTGTATGGTGGTGACCGTTTCTATGATGAAACAAAAAATACCGAAGATACATCAAATGAATTTTATAAAGTAGGTGATAGAATAGCACAAATTATGATTATACCTTACCCACCAATAGAATTTGTACAGGTTGATGAGTTATCGGATTCAGAAAGGGGTGATGGTGGATTTGGTTCAACTGGAAAATAAAAAATAAAAATATGTTTCAATTTACTGAAGAAGAAAAAATAAATCACTCACTTTGGGTAGAAAAATATAGACCTGCAAAGTTAGAGGATTATGTTGGAAATGAGCACTTAAAAAATAAAGTGGCCGGTTATATAGAAACTGAGGATATTCCCCATCTTTTATTTTTTGGGAAAGCCGGAACAGGTAAAACAACACTTGCGAAATTAATAATAAACTCTATTGATTGTGATTTTATGGTATTGAATGCATCTGATGAAAATAACGTAGAAACTGTAAGAACAAAAGTTAAGAATTTTGCATCATCTATTGGATTTAAGAAATATAAAATTATTATCTTAGATGAGTTTGATTATATGACTCCAAACGCACAAGCAATTCTTCGTAATTTAATGGAAACGTTTAGTAGGCATTGCCGTTTTATTTTGACATGTAATTACATAGAGAAAATCATTGAACCGATTCAGAGCCGTTGTCAAACTTTTCAAATTGTTCCACCAACTAAAAAGGATGTGGCAATTCAAATGAGTAAAATATTAAAAGCTGAAAGTATTCAGTTTGACCCAAAAGATTTAGTTCCAATAATTGATTCATCTTATCCAGATATTCGTAAAATTATTAATACTTGTCAATTAAACTCTATTAAAGGTAAATTACAAGTGGATGTTCAAAACTTAATGGATAATGATTATAAAATTAAAGTTTTAGAAATTCTTAAATCAAACGATGATAAGAGAAACAAATATATGAAAATTAGGCAGACTATTATAGATGCAAAAACAACGGATTTTACTGACCTATTTACGCTCCTTTATGATAAGGTTGATGATTATGCAGCAGAAAATACGTCAAACGTTATTCTTGTTTTAGGAGATGCAGTAG
>Ga0194117_10005610_pt1 | contig 11347 bp, 15 predicted proteins | sample TA2MahsurfametaG_FD_160579 | JGI IMG/M metagenome (GOLD analysis project Ga0194117, IMG submission 160579) | Freshwater microbial communities from Lake Tanganyika, Tanzania - TA2015009 Mahale N1 surface | ecosystem: Environmental > Aquatic > Freshwater > Lake | place: Tanzania: Lake Tanganyika...
AAAACGATTGATTGCTCCTTCATTGATTAAAATTGCATCTTCTACATTATATCCAGTGTAAGACATAATTGCCACTATTGCGTTCACTCCATAAGGTTGCTCTTCATGATTTATATATTCCAAATATCTAGATTTAATCAATGGTGTTTGACCATAATTCAATATTACACCCATTTTATCCATTCTTAATTGCGAGTTTGAATGATATACTGATACTGCTTGACGACTTTGACCGCAAGAAAAACAATCACGTGGAAACTGATTTGATTCCGGGTAGATGATTGAATTGCCCATAACTCCAAATATAAAAGAAGGGTCTATTTCACTATGGGTGTAAAACTTATTATTTTTTATTTCATCTGGTCTAGTAGCAATTAAAGCACTTTCCTCTTCTGATGTATCCATATAATCAATTATTCCACGATTGCGTTCAAAAAAATCCAATATTTTTTCAAGTGTATCATATTCTGGATATAATTGCTTCACGTCATATAATATATTATTTCTCACATTGAAGTTTTCATCATTCTTTTTCTCAAATCCAGATATTACTTGCGTCCAAGTATATTTTTTTGATGTAATTATATCTTTTACATTACCTCTTTCATATGATAATTTTCCATAAATAATACTTTTTCCATCATCGGCAAACTTTTGATCTCTATAATAAATTGGTCTAGTTAATCGACCTCCATCTGTATAAATATAAATTATATTTGATTGGTAACTAAATGAAATGCTTGTATAAACTGGGATAACACCATTTCTTCTAAATAATTTCAAATTATTTATGGTTTGAATTGGATTATCTAAAACACCAATCCAGTTTCCATTTACAAATACTTTTGTCGATAATGCTAACGTAGAAGGCTGACATTCTGTTAGCAATTTTAATGATGTATTTGCTCTAATCCATTTAATTATTGGATATGATGAAAAACCATTTGTAATTGCTGTGCTTATAGCTAAATGTTTATGTAAACCAATATTACCGCCATCCGGTGTATCAACTGGATCAATTAGACCCCATTGAGTGCTGTGCAATAAATGTGGACCTACAATTTTAGCAGTTGGATCTAATGGTAAATTAATTTTTCTCAAATGGGATATATGTGTAAACCAAGAAAGACGATTTAAGTCTTGAACCAATCCTAATCTTTTGGTATTAGCGTCAGCACCCCAATTACCCTTGAACCCTCTTTTGAATCCATCTTCAACTATTCTATCTTTGAAAAACTCCTTCAAATTATCTTCAACTAAACTAACAAAATTAGTTCTATATTTTCCAGCATGATAGTAATATTCTTTATCCATTTTTAAGAAAATATTTCTATTTTGTATCAAATAATATTCACGAAATAAATCATAAATTAATGAGCCGGATGTTTCAATTCGTTTAAACTTGAAATTATCTCGGTCTGTTGGTGCTTCTTTTTGCATATAAACTCTCAATAACTTATTCACCATGAAACCAATAAAATATGCTTTATTTAGATAATTATCTTCACCAATATGTGGTAAAAAATAATTCATCAATATGTCTTGTACTGCTGATATTGTTTGTCGTTTTGTAAACTTGGCAATAAATTCAAGGGCTACTTGTTGAGTAAAAATCGTATTTGCGTCATGAATTGATGGAATAAATAAATCAACCATATTTGAGTTTTGCTTCAAATCCAATAAACAATATTCAATTATGTTTTTATCGGAAATCACCCCTAGCGCCCTCATAAGAATAAATAATGGAATTGGTTTTTTCACATTTGGAACATCAATAACGATTTGATTATTTGTATATGAAGCATCCGGAGCCACTATTTTGGCTGATGTATATCTAATAGGTTTTGAACTATCTTCTGATACAGAATGTACTTCACACGAATAACTATACATATCATCTTCTTTGTTTTTCCTCACATAAAGCATATTATCTCCAAACTTTTCTTGACTAACAATGACTTTTTCTTTACCAGCAATAATAAAATAACCTCCAAAATCGTTTTTACATTCACCCATATTGAAACGCGCTTCAACAGATAATCCTCGTAAAATACATAAATTAGAATGAAGCATAATTGGAAATCTACCCAAATAAATCTTTTCATATGTTTTTACTTCTTGTATTTTTTGGTCGCCATTATAATAATTATATTCAACATCAATATCATAATGAATAGTAGTACCATACGTCATATTTCTTAATCGTGCATCATTTGGATACATGTAATGCTGATAAGGTCTGCTATTTTCATCATCATATATAATCGGTTTGCCGAAATATAATTTATCACCATTTTTACCACCGAGATATATTAAACATTCATTTGGATTTGTTTTATCTCCTATTTTAACACCTTTTGATTTTGGATTGCTTTCATCAGTTTCAGTTTCGCGTTCAATAAATCTAATTGGGTTATTTTCACGAAATATTTGGTATATTCCTTTGCTAAAAAAATCATTAAATGAATCTAAATGATGTGCTACCAAATTATACGGATTATCCTTAAAGTATTTATCTATGAGGTTCCACGCTATATTATCCATTAATATATATTAATATAAATAATATATAAATTGTTTTTTATGAAAAACATTTTTTTATCAAATATATATATAATGTTAAATATGGATACTTTAGCGCGTTTATTTATAACAATGGCTATTTTGAGCCAATTATTTCATTTGCGAAAAAATAAGCAAATATATTCTCCAGCATTCTTTTTATACGCATTAGGTTCTTATATAATGACTTATGAATATTACAAAATGGATAGAATGTATTCTAATCGCGTGTTAATTAAGTTATTTAATTCAACTATGTTGTTATTGATTGCTGTTATGAGTCGATAAAATAATTTATAATATTATATATTATATATTATATATTATATAATGGAAGGACCATTTCATATTTCTAATTATGGCATGTCAATTAAACCTATTGAAAATCAACCTGGAGAATATAAAATAAAATGGTCATTAGAAGATAAAAATGGAAACTTTGAAACTATTCGACGTAAAAAAATGACATATAAAATGAATGAAAATATAAAAAAAAATTGTGGTAAATTTCCGGATGAAACTGATGATCTAAAAGTTATATGGGCACCTTGGACAGATGAAGATGATATTGCAGAACAAAATGGTTCAGTATTAAGCAAAATACGTATTACTTTTACATGTAAAAAAAATAATTCGAGATACAATCTTCATATCAAAATACCAATATATAATCAAAAAGACCTACAGCGTTTGGAAGATTTTAGAGCTGATAAAAATGCTAAAGAAGAAAGGGAAAAAAGAAAGCGAGAAGAAGAAGCAATTCCAAATCCAATTTTAGAAGAAGAATGTCCTATTTGTTTGACAACTCTAGGTGATAAAGAATCTGTAAGAACTAATTGTGGACATAAATTTCATAAAGAATGTATACAAAAATCTTTACAAATAAAACGTGAATGTCCTTTATGTCGTCAACTTATTGATGGTACTACTGTTATACCAAAAACTATAAATGGTGGCAGAAGACGAACTAAGAAACATAGAAGAACTAACAAACATAGAAGAACTAACAAACATAGAAGAACTAACAAACATAGAAGAACTAAGAAGTATATACATTTGTAATTTGCAATAATTGTAGCCAAAATAGACTTAGCGGTCAGAAATCCCACTTTATGACGATAATAGTCACAAATGGTTGTTAACTATTCATTTTCTTTGTTCTTTTTCTATTTTTATTTTTAATTTTATTTCTATTTCTATTTGTTAGTTTATTCTTTTTTACCATTAGTGTAGAAAATGTCGTCCAAGGTTGTTGCGGTCTATCATGTAAATAGTCTCGTAAATAATCCCATACACGATTTTCATCACAAAATTTATCTTTTAAGAATGGAGTACCACAAGAACTACCCCATCTTAACGAAAATGACATTTTTTTAGCCATTTTAGTATCAATCACATTTCCATCTAACGCACCTCGGGGTTGAAATGGTTTTGGTCTGCTTGGATCAGACATATATTCGCGACCATCCAATTCATAATGAGAGCAACATGTTCTAGAACAAGGATTTTCCTTATTTAAATAGACATCATAATGGTCTGATATAATTTTTTGTGCTACATCTATATTTAATTTGCCTCTCCAAGTATCCATCAAATCAGCCAAACGCACTTTACGCGCACCTTGATGACGTCTTAGATCATCTATTCCAGTGTTGACGCACTCTAAATTGCGTATTCGCGGATCATAAGGGGCGTTGAAACCAATAAAATATCCATTTTTCGTGCGTTCAGTATTATGAAATCTTAGCCCTAATTCAATACGCATTATTTCATTTCTATTTATATCACCAAATAACCATGAATTAGCATAATCCCCTGAATTACCATCTAATAACATTTTTTCATAGTCGTCTAATGTTTTACCATATTGCATAGCATTTCTTATTCTACAGCATATTGGTATATTATGTTCATAAGCAATAAAACCGCCAATAGTTGTTTCTGTGCCTATAATTCCAGCCGATGTAACAAAAAAATCGGTACCCGACCAAATCCAACCAGGAAATCCCAACATTAATATTCGGTTGCCTCTATCCGGTTTCAAATCTACTACATATTTAGCTAATTGACCATCAACAAAATTAGAAAAATTATTATGAGCGCATACTATTTTTCCATCAGCAGTCCAATCACCAACAGCAATAAATGCACTACATCTTTCTTTCGAACCTCCTTCTCTTGAAGCCGCAACATTTTTAACAGAAGCACCCCTAACCGCAATTGATTCTTCTTCCGGCATATTTGCCCACCAACTTTCAGTTAAAGTGAAATAATTATTCCAGGCAACTACTTCATTGATATCCATATTGGCTCCATCAGCAAATCCGCGCATTTCTTCATAAAACTCTGGAAAAAGTTCTTCAATTTTTGGAGTAAAATACTTTTTTGCGGCATCAATAAAAAAATCCCATTTAACGCCAAAATCGGTATAAATAATAAAATCTAAAATGCGTCTTACTTCTTTCATATCTTTTTCCAACAATTTACCATAAGCATATCCTCGTTCTTTTGCTGAACCACGAATAGATATATATGTCCATCCATTTAAATCATATCTAGATCCGTTTTTTATCTTCATAAAATATAACAATATAATAAATCAGTTTAACAGATTTTTACTTTTTTATTTATGGTTAGGCTCTCTTTGAAAACCGAATATACTGAATTAGCAAATCTATTTTCATCATTATTATAAATTGATTCATAAATTTCTGTTTCTTTGTCAAAACTATCTTTAATTTTATCTAATAAAGAACAAATATCGTATGAATCACCCGGACTATAAAATCCATCACAATCGGATTTATTGGATAGTGTATGTATTCCTTTTATATCAAAATAAATTAATGTATTGATATTTCTAATAGAGTTTCTTAAGTTGGCTACATTGTTTATATTTTTAACATTCATTTTAATTTCGTATAATTCTTTCAAATATAAATTATAATTTGGTCCTTTATGATTTACATCATCTTCATCAGTTTCATCAATTTCAAAATTTTGGACTTCAATATATTTAATTGTAGTAGCCAGAATGCCTTCTCTAATTTGGTTCCAATAGGCATATGAAGAACTAAATGACATTTTATCGCAATATAATGTAATTCCCATTTGTTATATATGATACGATTTTATGATAAATTAAAAAATCAATTTTTTTATGCATTCTATCGCATAATTTACACTACAAGAATAAGGTCGAACAAATGCTTCGTTTTCTAAATCAGTGCAGTTAAAATTCAAAACTAATTTTGACAAATGTTTTGGAACACAATCATCATAATAAGCACCAAATAAATTTCCAATAATTTTAGCGTTTGTATCTGTATCTCCTCCTTGTTTTATAACTTCAGAAATAGCATTAATATATGTGTAATTATGAATATTATGTAAAAAATATATTACAAAAATAAAAGCATGTTTTACATGTCCTTCATTTGTTATACAATCATAATTATCTAATTTTGTTAGTTTGTTGCCCATATTAAACCATTCTAATACTTTGTTTTCTGTAATTAGTGATACAATATTATCCATAATTTTATCAATATCTATAGGTTTATTATTTATTTTATTATGTAAAATCTGTGATATAATTATACAATATATTCCAGTTATTTCTCCAACTATTTTATTTGGATGTGTTAGTTCTGTTTCTAACAAAGCCATATTCATTATTTGTTGTGGTTCTTTATTTATTCCAAATACCGCAATAGGAATACATCTCATTAAAGAACCGTTTGATTCAGAATCCATATTAAATTCATTGGCATTTATTAACATATCTGTAGCATTAGTAGCATCTAAAAGAGCAAATGTTGTTGTTTGACCTATATCAAATGGCATTGTATGATACCATTCAATATATTTTTTTGCGATAATTTCTAATGGAAAATATTCTTCATATTGCCCTTCAATTAATGCACTTAGAAGTGCAATTTCCATTTCAGAATCATCTGTTATTTGTCCAGGATAAATGCCACTTGAGTTAGTGCCAATCATAAAAATAGCATCTGAAACTTCTATATGTGTAAATTTTCTTTTTTGGAATTCTAAACGTGCACCAATTGTTTCAGCACACCAACCAGCTAAAAAAGTATTATAAATGTATTTATTCATAATATTTGTTATTTATTATTTTATATATTTTGACGCAAAATTATGAAAAATAGTCACTAATTCGTTTGATAATTTTAACTATAATATTTGGTTCCGTATTTGGTTCCGTATTTGGTTCCGTATTTGGTTCCGTAATTGGTTCCGTAATTGGTTCCGTAATTGGTTCCGTAATTGGTTCCGCATTATTAGGGTTATTAGGGTTATTAGGGTTATTAGGGTTATTAGGGTTATTAGGGTTATTAGGGTTACCATTCTCAACATTTCTTATAATCGTATTTTGTCGCATATTTGCCTCAAAATTTCTCATCCATCCGTTTCCATTAGATAACATATACATATTTTTTTGATTATTTAGTTCATATAGATCTGTAGATATGTCTAGAGGATAAGATCCGCCAAAAGAGGATTCGCATTTTTTTAATTGACCATTCTCAGACATCGTATCTAGTTTATAATAATTATCTCTGTTATAATAATCTTGATTTATAGGTGCATATCTTGAATAATCTAAAAAAGACATAAGCTAATAATTTAATACATTTATTTATCTTTATATTAGTTTTCTTTAGTATATTCACTTGATTCCAAATCATTTCTCAAACTCTTTACAATTGAATTATATCTTTGTGATTTGAGTGTGGATGATATAGTGTCCGGATTATTAGTTCCTGGATGGTTGTCAATAGGTAAGTTAAACACTTTCGAAATTAAATGTAAAAAACTAACAAAAAATCCAAATAAAATAATGAAAAACGCAATTATATCACTTCGTGTTACTTTTTGTTTTAAGTAAAAATTATTTATTACAAGTATTAAACAAAATTGTATAATTATTAGTAAAAATGTGTCTTGTGTTGGTGTAACTAATTCATATTTGTCACCAATTGAAACCACAAAAGTCATAACAATCCAGTCTAACCAAGCAAATGGTATAGCCATCTTATATGCCTCCCACATTGATAAATTACTATATGGTAAGGTAACATATTGACCCCACATTGATAAACTCTGTGCAAATATGAATAATAGTAAAAATAAGAAATAATACGGAAGTTTAGTAATATCCATATTATTATAAAATATACTTTTTCTAAAATTATGTTATGAATATAATATTCACAATTTTGTTATGGCTATTTCTTAATATAATGATTGGATTAACAATGGATTTCGCTTTATTTACACAAACAACACCAGCATTAAAAGATGCCAATATACTCGCTAAAATATTATCATCGGAGTTTTGGGCTTCAGTCGAATGGATGTTTTTGATTCCAGCAAATCGTATTGGTAACACATTTTTAACTGCACCTCAATTATCATTATCATCTTATGTGTTTGATTTTTTAGCGCAACTTTGGTCTAACTCTTATTGGTTAAAACTACCTACAACAATTGACGATTATGTTGGAATGTTTTTGATTTTATTTGGTATGTTTGTTGCTAAATATACTGTTTTTGGTTAAAATAAACGATAATTTAATGGACTATCATCAGCATCAATCACATATTTAGGTACATCTACAAATCTAGATGTAGCAATTGGTCTAACATTTCTTATAGGTGCGTTTATACTTGCTCCTCTAAATGTCTCCATAATATTATTTCCAAATAACATATCAACTGAAAACAAAACCACTAAAAATACTAACAACGCCAAAATAGTTTGTTGTTTACTCATTTATATATAATACTAATAATTTATTTAACAATCTTTACATCCCTTCTTTTTATTTCGATTTTGATACATCATTACGCTTCCCAGTAAAACAAATAATAAAACAAATGGTAACAATACTAAGAACCAAGCAATTCCAGTATGACCATCTTTACACATCAAATTCAATATCCAAGTCCAAAATAAAACATATATGATTTTAATCAAAAATACTGCTAAACAACTTGGAACATAACAAGAAAACATTCCTAACGCATATTTGTTGCTATTACCCATATTTTGAATAGCCGCTAATGCCATACCTAAAAATGATATGATAAAATATACATAAGAAGGCGTACAAAGTTGACTTAATTTAGTAGGAAAAGCCATTATTATGTATAATAGATAGAAAAAAATAATATTTATAATTGGTCTTTATATGGAAGCGGATTTACTGGCGCTTTATATCCATTTATAGCATTATATGCGCTTTGTATATTAAAAGTAAAATCACGTCCTAGATTCATCAAATCTTGGGGGATTAATGCTCCACCTCTTTTTCTAGAAGATGACGCACTTTTATCCAGTTTTTTGCTATATGTATAGCCACCAACCATGCTATTTTTATTTAAATATCCAGCATCTACATCGGCTGGCTTCATTTGTAATTGCGGATTTTTCGTCACATCATATGGCGGATAATAATTACGATCGCCACCAATTCCATCCATAGTTGGCAGATTGGTAGGACTATAAGGATGTCCAACAAATGGTCCGGGGATTGGAGCACCACCATTTTGACCTATTCCTAAAATTGGACCAAAACTTTTGCCACCAAATTTATTCATGTCTTTATAAGATAATGGTGCTAATGGACAACCACAAGCACCACATCCGGAGCCACCTCTTTTCACTCTCGTTTTTCTAGAGCATCCAACCATCATAATTGTCTTTTGTTTTCTTGATCTAGTTCTATTTCTTTTACGTCTGCTTTTTATTTTTCTAGCCATTATAATATATAAAAATAAAAATAAAATAAAATATCTCGTATTGTCTATTATTCAATATCAACATGTGTAAGCATATGTCGTCGACAACAGATTTTTGTTAGTCCAATTTCATCTAAAACTTCTCCTTCTGGTGTTTTTTCACTATATTCTGGTGTTAAATAAATAACTCTATCTACGTGTAAATCTCTTGTCATTTTACGTTTTCTAACTTCTTCACAATAATAACGATATTTATTCGCTAAAACGGTTCCACAAGTAAAGCATTTAATAGGAATAATCATATTCTATATTGATATATTTGTTTTATATTAATATAATTTTAAATCAATTTTTTTCATATTAAATATAATTCATTATAAATTAATTATGTTTCAACAATTATGTCATTTAGTAGAAACTGGTAGAATAAATGAACGCATCAATTGGGATGATTATTTCATGTCTATTGCTTTAATTACATCACAAAGAAGTCCATGTAAGCGACTTCAAGTTGGTTCTATTATTGTTAAAGATAAGCGTGTTATATCAATGGGATATAATGGTTTTATTGCCGGAGCCCCACATATTTCACGTGTCAAAGATGGTCACGAACAATCTATAATTCATAGTGAGGTAAATGCAATAACAGATTGCGCTAAACGTGGAACAATGATAGATGTAGATTCGGTAATGTATGTAACACATTATCCTTGTGTCAATTGTTTTAGAACCATTGCTTCGTGTGGAATAAAAACGGTCGTATATTTATACGATTATAAAAACGACCCAATTGTAGCCGAATTGGCTACCGATGCTAATATTATTTTGAGACAATTAATTCAATAATTTTTACCACATTTTTTTATTCATATATATTATAAATGGCTAAAAGACATAGACATAGACATACAAAAAAACGCGGTAAAAGTTTAATACATAAAACAATGAATATGACACAAAATGTTAGTAAAAAATATATGCCAAAAGTCAAATCTGGTTTAGAAAATGTAGGAGAAAAAGTGATTACAACTAGTAAAAAATCGGTGCCAGCATTACAACGATATACACGCAAGTTTTTATCTTTATTTACGAGAAAACGACGCTAAAAAATTGAAATTATAATATAATATTTTTATATTCTAAAAATTATATTATAATAAATAATGTTCAATAAGATTTTATATGTTGGTGCTGGTTGTCATATTGAACCAGTTAGACATTTCCCAAATACTAAATTATTCATATTTATCGATTCACAACCACGTAACGAATATGATAATATACATCCAAAATATCATAAAAAGTTTTATAAAAAAGGATTCTGTCATAAATTAGAAAAAGAATGCGCCAAATATGGTTTCACATTCGACCATTTTAGTCGTGTTGATTCAAAATATTCTAAAAAAATCATTTCATGGAAGCAATATATATTTGAAACAATTCCAAGAGATATAAATCCAACTTTGTTAGTTTTCTTCAATAAAAGAACCAAACAAACTATTCGTTATTATATTTCTACAAATATTAGACGTAATTTGAATGTCCGTTTATATACTGAAATTAAATATTGTGACGCTCTAATTGTTTCCGGATATTATCCAGAAGTAGAAATATTAGATATATTTGATAAACCCAAAGTTTTCATCGGTTATACTAACACATTTTATAATATCAATCCAAAAATACATATTTATAATAAGCATTATGATAATAATGTTATTTATTATTTACAATGTAACCCAAAAAAAGTATATGATTATTTTGATAAGTTTTATTTAATAAATAAAGAAACTGGTCGCATCATATTATGTAATAGTTATGAAAACTTCATTCAAGTTTCAGATGATAATTATTCAAATATGGACGCATTAAATGATGCAATCATAAAATATTATTCAATTGATAATGATAATAATAAAGATTCAGAACAATATTTAGAAGATATTCATTTTACTATGGACTAATTTCTTCCAAAACTATTCCAATTGTGGTTTTAGTCTTTTTATAACTTTTTTTT
>Ga0194117_10005616_pt1 | contig 11338 bp, 7 predicted proteins | sample TA2MahsurfametaG_FD_160579 | JGI IMG/M metagenome (GOLD analysis project Ga0194117, IMG submission 160579) | Freshwater microbial communities from Lake Tanganyika, Tanzania - TA2015009 Mahale N1 surface | ecosystem: Environmental > Aquatic > Freshwater > Lake | place: Tanzania: Lake Tanganyika...
GGGGGCAAATTAATTATAAACCGTTATTAATACTAGTCTCAAATAGCGTTAATCAAATAATCGTTAAAGTAATATAGATAAACTACTTATCACTGTTCAAGCCATGATTGGCTCATATCTAACTCGAATACATACATTTTTCCACTCTCTGCGCCAGCGAACACATGGCTCTCTCTGGAAAGCAGACTGTTTATTGTGTCACCTTAATTGAATTGATCTGCTTTTACGCTCAAACATGATATGCTGTCTTCTTTGTTGGTCGCAAAATAAGAAATTGTCTGCCACGATGTACCTAACACACCCTTACCATAGCCCACCATGTTTTCACAGGGCACGTACCTTCTTTCCTTTTAGGTGATGCAGGTGAAGCCATTTTAGTCGTTTGTCCCATAAAGCTTGCCTGCATGATTGAGGAAACGATTATACTGAGCGAATTCTCTGACTAAGTTACTATCAACTTCGAAAGATTTAACACCTGCGAGGTAATATCTGTTGCCAAATTTTTATATTTGTGTGATGGGAGTGCTAACATCGATGGTCCTAATGTTTTTGAGCGTACGTTTATCAGTGAATTTGATGAGACCATCATAGCCAACAGTTACAATTTGATTATCTTCTTCTATTATACCTGTAATGCAATCAGAGTGTATAACTTGGTTGCTAATAATTTCTAAACTGTGGGTATCGAGAGTGATCAACTCCCCTTCTCCTGTTCCTACAGTAATAGTTTTGGAATGGGTGGAGAGGGCAGTGAGATAGCTTCGGACGAGATTGAGCTATTGGATTGTTTTGAAGGTATCGATATTTGTAATTTTGATGAAGTAGTCGTGAGAGAGGGAGGCGATATTGTTTTGGTGCTATTCTGTGAAGGCGAGTTGTGATATTTCGCAGCGTCCGTGCAAATTGATTGTGTTAAAGTTTTTGATCATATTATATAACAACTGTGTTTTTAATTCTGAAGTGATACAAGTTTGAAAATTAATAACCAACTACCAAATACACCTGACTGTTATGGATGAATTGGCAGTTTTAGTTTAGATAAATTAAGAGATATCTCCTACAATTAGCTTTGTTTTTGTTATTTTCTTTAGGTTGAATTGATCATTGGAAATGTCTGATGATTGTATATGTGTATGCACAGTAAACAATAAAAATCATAAATGTTTGTTCTTGTTATTAAAGTCCATCTACAAACCCATGCCGTACTTAGATTTACTGCTCATAAAACTCATCGGCGTACTAATGTTGGACCTTTTGTAGAAGTTAGATCCCTTCAGCTCCGATGACTGGTAAAGTTTATACTTAGTCAAGATCAATTTCTACAAGTTGTCGAATACATCAGTCCTCTCATATTTTATAGCTTAAGTATTTTTAGCAAAGTTATTCCTTTCGTTTTAATGCTTTTTTATTAGATTGTTCCACTGTTCTTTTTGCTGCGAGGCAGAGCTTGAGAAATAGATGCGATAGGGATTGTCAACACATTTGGTTTGGGCGATAGCTCTGTCGATTTATGATTTGGTAATGGAGTTAGCGAAACTGATGATTTTTTTGAGGTCTAGAAATTCTCTACAGAATTATATTCTTTTAAACTGATTGACAAAGTCTAAGAACTACATTTCATCTTGGAATTGGATCTCAACTAGTTACTTCTTCATACTTTTTATTACGCCCAAAGCGATCAACACTACACCCATCTCTTTTTTGCAGATAATGAAATCCCATAGTCTTTTAACAAACTCAAGGGGAAAGTTATACAGAAACAGACTGATGAACCACTGAAACAGCCATAAATCATCTGTTATGTAGCTTTTCTTGAGTATTGAGTAGACTTTAGGCATTTTTTTCTCCAACAACTGCCAAAAAACTTAGCAGTAAAGCTGTACTAAGGGGAAATTATCTTAGTACAGACCGATTGCTAAAATGCGGTCATGTACCATCATTTTAGACATCAGTTTAAAACATTACTCATCCTCACATCCTGAAATCAGCAGGAAACCTACAGCAAAATTAAGTCCTTGGGTGTAGCCAACTTGCGGAAAGTAGAGAGCTAGTTTTTTGAGTACCTTCTAAAATCTTTGAATATTATTTTTGTTGCCGAAGTAGGGCAGTTAAGGGAAGGTACGTGTCACATCTTTGGCGATTTGTGGAAAACAAGGATGAGTGAGTTAGATTTTTTCTTGCCAGAAATTGCGATCTGGGAAGTGATTGGATGCTGATATGTTGAGTTAATGATCCCATAATATTCTATCTTTTTCAGAGCAGGGCTACTTGGTAATGCTGCCGTCCTCGCTGTCCTGATTGTTGAAGATATCTGCGCAGCCATTGTTTTATTGGTCTGATAATGAGCATTGACCCATTCGAAATTTAATATAATGAGTAATAACCGCAAAAGAGCAACCAGTTTGTTATTTATAAGACATATTAGAATGGATTGGTAAGGAAGAATAGATGTGTATTGATATCGGAAGGTCTTGGATGGTTTTGGTATAGATTTGAAGTGAAGAAGTTAAAGAACTATGTTAACTGAAATGTTAGAAATGATTTAGGAGATAATAAAAAGAGGGATATTCCAATTATTAGATTTGAGAGATAATCGGAGTAGTTTTGAAAACGATCAGACAGATAATCCCAGCCATCTTGTGATCGGTCCATTTCAAAAATAGATAGATATTCCCTCTAAATGCCCACAATAACATTAATGTTATTGTATTTACTCTAATTATAAATCAAACTCAGGATAATTCAATGAGTGAGTTTGTTGGATATTATTGATAAAATTGTGAATAAAAGTTGTCAAAGATTAAACTAAGGCGAATACTATCCAATCCATATTATCATAAAGATATTTAAAATAAAAGAGTGTGATATATTTTTTATTTCTAAAACTAAACAAATGAAAGTTCGATCTTGATGAGTTCTAGAGACTTCCAGAATCTAGAGACTTCCAGAAAACTATTGGATCTAAACTTTACAACAACATAAAATAACCAAATTATTTTATTTGAGAAATTTAGTTCATTAAGCTACATATTTAATTGTTTTTCTTTATATAGCCTAACCTCTATCCCAAAATAGTTTTGAACATGATTCGGCACTTTCATCGTGTTGCCTATCCTGTAAGTCAAGCCACGATATAGATACTGAGGTTGATGTATATTTTCTGACCGAAAATGATCAAAATAACGCCCTAAATATTTAAATAATTTAAAATGTGCCATATTTGTAACATCTCCCAAATATTATTATACCACTTTAAAAATGAACTTCTATACAGGAAATCTCATCAACCAAGTCAAAAATTACTTCTCTCGCCAGGCCCCCCGCTAAGCCATCGACGAAAGCACCTAGGAAAAGGAAAGGGCCAAGCTGGATTAGTCTACTAGCTCCATCCCTTCATTCACCACAGATCCAGGTTCGTTTTAATTTATTTAGATTACGGTAAAAAAGTTGATTCCATTGTTCAAAAAAGAAGGGAAATTCTTAACCCAATGATGGCACTCAGTTATGCTGACAACCCTTTGAAAGTTATGTATGCTAAAGGGCAATATCTCTATGAAGAAAACGGAAACAAAGTTTTAGACTGTATAAACAACGTTTCTCACATTGGACATTGCCATCCTTACTATGTAATGCAAATGAATTTTCAAAACAAAAGGCTTTTGACTAATTCAAGATTTCTCTATGATGAGCTTTTGGTTGCAACTCAAAAGTTACTGAAAAAACTACCAAAAGAGTTGAGTGTTGTCACATTTGTCAATTCTGGCTCTGAAGCAAATGATTTGGCTATGCAGATGGCAGAATTCCATACTAATAAGAAAGGTATTATTTGCTTTGAGGGAGCTTATCATGGAATCACTGGAAAATGTATGTAAATAAGTCCTTATAAATGGAGCCAACATTACAAAAAACCTGACCACGTCACGATGGCTAAAGTTCCATGCTTCTACAGAGGCTAGTTCAGAGATTCAAAGCAGCCTGTTGAAGAATATTAAAACTACTTTAAAGATATTATTAAAGAAGAGACTTCCACTTTCATCTGTGAGTATATGCAAAGCTGTGGAGGTCAGGTCATTCCTCCTAAAGATTTCTATAAAAAACTCTATAAACACCTAAAAGAAAAGGGAGTTGTTTGTATTGGAGACTAAGTTCAGACTGGATTTGGCAGACTTGGATAAAACTTTTGGGCCTTTTAATACTATGGTGTAGTACCTGACATTCTCACTGTTGGTAAGGCTATGGGTAATGGATGTCCAGTGGCTGCTGTAATTTGTACAAAAGAAATCGCATAAAGTTTCAGATTGAAAGATATGGAATTTTTCAGTACATTTGGTGGAAATCCTATGGCAATGACAGCAACAAGTGCAGTCTTAGATGTTATTGAGTGGCAAAAACTTCAATAAAACGCATTATAGACTGGAGTTTATCTAAAAGAAAGATTGATTAAATAAATATTGCCATTTGCCTGTGTCGGTGATATCAGAGGGCTGGGACTGTTCCAAGGAATCGATATCGTAAAAAGCAAAGAATGTAAGCAAGAAGATGGTGACTATGCGAAGAAGATCATTACAAGAATGCGAGAAAAATTGGTATTGATTAGTAGAGATGGTCCAAAACACAATGTGTTGAAGATAAAGCCCCCAATTGTATTTAACAAACAGAATGTCGACACTCTGATTGAGAAGCTAAAGGAGACTTTGAATGAGTTGCAGAATGAATGATAAATTTAGTATTATTAGGTATAAATAATTCAATTAATAACCTCCCTTATCTAGTGTATTGTCCATATTTTTGCACGTAATAACTTGACTTTGAGAGTTTAGATCTATTTATCCCTCACTCTGTACTTCTCTTCTAACTTGATTGCTTTTGTCTTCTCTTCTCTTAATTACGAGTCTTTCTATTTCTATTTGATTTATAGCATCAACTTCATTCTTTCATAATCTTTCAATCTTATTTGGAGTGATTAGATCTCACTTATCAACTTTACTCTTTCTTCGTCTCTACTCTTTAATTTCTATTTCAAACGGCATATTTATATCTAAAATTATCTAAGATTATGCAGCTATTTCTCTAACTTCAACAGAACAGATTGTTTTTATCTTTATTTTGAGTCTATCTACGAGCGATAATCTTGAATACAACTCTACAGCCGAGTATTTTTCTACTGTATCAGCTAGTTTCTGCATTATAATTCTTTGAACTTCACTTTTAGTTATTCACTTGCATTCAATTTCCCAATAATCAGTAAATACTTCTTATCAGATTCTTCAAGTAGTTTTTTTAGCTCATTTTATCTCATGCTTGCACTTCTGATGTCTTCTTCGAGTGACTTTTTTTGGAGCTACCATTTGTCTTTTTAGTACCTAAAATTTCTATTAGACTATTCGTTGTTTTTTTATAGTTGACTAATTTCATTTTCGAGGACTTATAGATCTTCTTTACATCTTTTATTCTGTTGCTCAAGTTGCCGAATCATCTCGATCTTTCCTTTCAATTACAGCTCAAGTTCACTAATTTCCCGAAGTTTTTTGAAGTTATCGTATTATTTATGTTTGTAGTTTTAATTCAGTCCGATTGCTTACTTTTCTGCTTTTCGTTTGTTTTACTCTGCTAGCTGTGTTTTGGCCATGTTGACTTAAGCCAATTACTAATAATAGTTTAATTTTTCTTTGGCCTAAATAAGATTACTCTTCAATTCCTATAATTAACAAATAGCACTATTAAAAGCTTTGTCTTTTTCTTATTGCCTAATTTTCAGTTCCAATAGTTCTGATTAAGTTCGAATGAGTGCTGTTTTTACTGCCTAATAGTCAATTTCAATTGAAGTTTGACTATACTTTGACAGTCTGTTGGCCTACAATAAAATCTAATGCTAATGCTTGATTTTGTTCAGATCTTCAAGATTAATCCTAATAAGTTCCTACTTTTCGTAAAGTAGATTCTTTAAACTGTTAATCTCTTCATCTTTGGAGAGCAGTAGTTTCATGGCTTCTTCATAATTTTTTTTAACATCTTTGATTTCTTTGAACCTGTTGGACTCCCTATTCTCTTTGAAGACGGGCATGAGGGTAGCTTGCTGTTGTATATCGTTTTTGAGGGTGTTCATTGCAAGATAGATTTGTTTGTATTGTTTTTCTGTGGAGATGAGATTGTTATCTCTAAAATTACTTTTTAGTAGGAGCAACTTATTCTTCATGTTTTGTATGCGATCGAAGTACTGTTCTCTTTGTTTTTGTGGAAATTTATAAATCTGATCTAGAAGTAAGCCTAAATCATTGATACATTCGCATATTCGATTGAGGACTATTTCAGGTTCCAACATTTGAATTATAGCTGTTATAATTATAAAGCACAAAACGAGAAGGCTGAATTGATTCAAAAAGAATATTTTTTGTTATGATTCAATTATAAAGTGAATAAAAAAATGCCTCAAATAAATGGATAATTTGATAGATAATGGTGTGCAAGAGTGGGAGAAATGATTCTCTTAGGCTTTGTTTAACTTCCTGAAGCTATTTCTAAATTTAGAATGTCTAATTGGAACAAAATATAATTAATAGCTTTTTCGAACAATGGAACACTCATAGGAAAATCAAACTAAAGTATTCGACAGTTTCATCAGAAGTATTTCTCACCTCATTAATCACGATGTTTTGTCCCATATCCACAACAAGTATTACATTAAAGAGTTTAAAATCGACGAGATCAATGAGACCTCCGCTACTAGTATCTATGCTGGAATTGTTGCAAAGTATGACTGGGTTTATTTTAAATACAAGAAAAGTCAGACAGCAAAAAACGAGCTGAGCTGGCTATTAAACGAGCTCAGAATATTTGTTTGGACACTTGTGTTCTATGCGTAATCTTCACATCTCTAAATACAAAATTTCGTAATATTTCTTTAATAGTAGACAGAAGCAGAGTGGTAGTTTTTTCTCACTCTTTTCCCGAACAAACAGAAGATCCTATTCTAGTATCAAGCATATAGTTTACTCAAGAATTACAATCAATATAAGAAATGGGGAGTATAGTAAGATCAAATTTTTTAGTAACTTATCAAAAAAGAGCACTATAAATTCAAATGGAGTGATTTAGGCAAAGGCCTTTACATTGAGTCGGATCGCAAATATTTCAGAACTCCCAAACAATGCAGAGAGAGATGGTTGAACCACTTGGATCCATCTAAAACGAAAAAAGGTTGGCTCGAATGCGAGGATTTTATGATCATTGAGAATGTCAAGTTTTATGGCAAGAAATGGGCAAATATTTCCAAGAAGCTGTAAAACAGTAGAAACTAACATTCGATTAAAAATAGATTCAAATCGCTTATGACAAAAGAAAGAAAACTATTTTCAAGCATTGCCAATGAGAAATAACTTATAGATAACTTATATAGCAGGTTGCTCTAGATTAAGAAAAAAAACCACTCCTAGAGGGAGTAGAGTAAACATATTCAGTAAAATGAGCAAAATGTCAGTAATCAGAAATAGTATAAACAGTATTTACCTTATGATTTTAACTCAGAAAGATCAGAGGAATACTTCTTTGATTACTCTGATCATTCATCGTTGTTTTAGAACCAAAGGTACTTTCGTACTGACCTTTTATGCAACATGTCTTTTAATCATAATTAAAATCCAAATTTAAAAAAAATATCTCAGAATTTAATTACTCAAGAAAAACATATTTTTGATTACAGTAAAACTTCAAATCCTCTTCTCAAAAGCAAGGGAAATACCTTAGAATCATTGTATTAATAAAATGAAGAGTAAAAGAGGATAACAGTAGATCTTTTTGTTCAAGAAGATCCTTTCGAGATGCTTAAAAGTTATGTCTACTTACCAAGTTCTTGATAATGATAATTTATAGGTCCATATCATCAAAAATCATCAAAATCTTTTGATAATCTAATCCACTACACTCTTTAAAGAGTATAGTTCTTCTACTTCAGACAGTTTCTATCGTAGCAATCTTTAAATAGTTGCTCCGATGAACTCTTCATCTTAATCCTGAGACTAAACATCTTCTTTCGATTAAATTAAAAGACCTGAAAGGATAACACCCAGATTCCAGCCTAACGAAGCTAAAGAAAGTTCTCCATTAAATGGAGTAATGGGAAGCTTACGAATCATAATAAGTGAAGGATTGACTTTATTATAGTTTGTAACCATAATTTTATCTGTGTTATAAGGTACGAGGTCATTGGTTTCAACTTTTTTAAGATAAAATTGTATAACTTTTGATGCAACTATGTATCTTTCCTTTTCGTTGATATCAATAGCTCCGGATAGCAATTATCTAAATAGAATGTTTATTACTAAATTGTAAAACTTTTGAGTACCGAGTTGTTGTTTCTATCACTTTTGTTTTTGTAATTTTCGCTACTTTAGTATTTGATCCTGTCACTTTTGCTATTGTTTTCTATAGTTTTCTGATTGGTATTTTTTGGTTGGATTTTTTGTCCTTTCAAATTTTACAATTCGATCTGATATATCTTATTGTTTTTACTCACTATTTCTCTTTACAACTAAAGTATCTCTTGCTGCATTCTTTTGATTTCCATCATTGACTTCTTATGAATACTTCTCTCAAATTATAATTAAGCCATCAATTTTTAGATGAGTTGCTCAAGTTATGCTTGCACCTAATCTTCAAAGGCAGATGTCGTGTGTTGTCTTGAAAAAGATCTGATTTTTGAGTGTTGTCTAATGGATCTTTATTCCCTCAGTTGTCGACTCGATCTTTCCTAATTGAGTTATCTCTCAAGCCCTTAGATTTCTTGTTCAAGATTTCTGTTAATTTTCTAGAGCGAGGCGTTGGTGTCTATAAGCTCTGTTTTTTCTTGCTGCAGTAAAGATATTTATTATTTTTGTTGTTAAATGGTTTTTACTAGCTGCTAAATTTGATTTATCCTTTTATCTTGACTGCTATTCTGCTTATTTCTAAACTGCTCCCAGTCCTTCTTATAGCTATCTAGTTGCGTCTGAATCTCATCAAAATTAAGCTCTAATTAACCCAGATCAATTTATTCTTAGGCTTACTATTTATACTCGAGATCCATTTGTTCGATTCTGGCTTACTATTTATACTCGAGATCCATTTGTTCGATTCTTTTGGTTAGGAAGGAGTTTGTTTTAAATAATTTCTAGCATTTGTTCTCTAGTTAGTGCACTTTCTGGCTGAGGATAATTTCATTACGGCTACTTTGATTTTACTCCTGATTCATTATTTTTTATAGCTAGTCAAATGGAGAATCATCAACTTACTACTCGTTGTTTATATCTTGCCTGTGCTAGTTGTAATCGTTAATTTTCACGAACTACTCTTAGTCAGTTTGATTAGAGTAGCCAAATTAGAGCTATTATTCACTCATTAATTGGTTTATAATTACATAAATGCAGGTCAATCCAAGTTTATTTAAAATTCAATTTAAAGCAAAATCACTTCCCTAACTTAAACATCCCAAAAAATGATTTCCTTTACAATGAGATCTATTATTGGACTGCACTCTATCTTTTATTTTTTTCGGTTGGCTTACATTGCTTTAAATGATCAAAAAGGGCACTCTATGTTATACTAAGTACATTCCATATGCTTTTGAGATTTGTTTCGTATTTGTCCTACATTGATTTCAATCTTTGATCCATATTTATTACTCTTTCTTCAATTGTCTATACTTTGAGTTACACAAACGCTGATATGCTTCTTTCCAAAGAAGCGTCATTGATTTCTTAGCTCATAACTATTTTTTTCCTCTCATCACTCATCAATCGATGAACCTATGTAAATGACACATCTGAAGCAAGTTAGTGCAATTTATGGCCTTAATTTGTTTTGATGACACTGGCTTCGAGTTGCTTCAAGATGCGATTGTTATCTTCAATGATCTATTTTAGTTAATTTTCTAGCTGTTGGTGTATGAGTTAACACAGCAAACCCTTGATTTCTTCGATGATAAGACTTAAATCTTTAGACTATCTTTTTATTTCTGTACTTTCCTGCTGTACAGCTAGCCTGAGTGCGTGTAGGAACTGTTTATCACTAAGTAGCATTTTGCCGATCTATTGTATATTACTAGTTAGCATTTAAATATTTATATGATCAGTTTTCATGTTTTTTGATAAAATGGTCCAATAATGTTATCTATTCTTCTTCTAAAATTTTGATGTTCTCGTCACTTGATACCTTCAAGTTGTTGATTTTGATGTTTTTACGCATTTTTTTGGCGTGCTGCATGATGAAGTTGTTGATCAGTTTGTCGTATGAAGTTTGGTTAACTATCTATGGCTGGGGATTCTGACTGTCGCAGATTAAAATTCTTAGCATCTTGAGATCGTTATTTTCGATCTAACCGGAGGGTAGTATTTTGATATAGTTTTTCAACTTGAGATCGTTTATAATGAATTGGTTCTGTTTCCAGTCAATGTTTTTATTAAAAATCTATAGAATGTTTTAGAAGTTTAAAGGCAACATGAAGACACTGTTTGGATTATTTTTCACACTAAAACCATACCGAATCAGTAGCTAGTAATTATTAAGTTTGCCGTAATTGATTGTTGGTTTTTATCCTTCTTCAATATCTCTGATAGTTTTTATTCTGACGTATGGCTATCTGCGATGGGGCATATATAGCATTTAAAATTAGCAGTTGGGGTTGAAAGAATGGTCAATTTTATCGAGGTAAGGACCAATAAAAAGAAAAGGAGAGTCACCTGCACTTCGGATGAAGTATCGTCCTTTTATGCAAGCGTTAAGGTAATCTTATTATTAAACCCTTTTGAGTAAATCTTGTTTGAGATATTGAAAAGTAATTTTGTTGCTGATTTACCAACTCTGGTAGAGATCCATCAAAAATCTAGAGTTTATGTTAGATTTAACCAACCCTCTATCGCTTATACCTAAGATGTACTATGATAAATGTTTGAGACTCATTTATCCTTTTTTGAGCTATTGGGAATTGGCTAAAATTTGCATGTAGACTTTGGTTCTCTATAAAAAATCTTTATTCATGGAATCGTATTGTCTCGCAAGCACTTCCAATCCATTTACTATTTACTGCTATTATCTCTGAGATGCACCAGTAAATCCGCTCGAAAAAATACATTCACTCATCGCTATCAACATCAAATCATTCCCCTTTAATACTTTACTTCCACTATGTACCGCATATCTTTTGGAGGGTAACTATTTGAGCTTAAGTGGATAGTTGACAAGCAAATGATGTTTGCTTAGTATTTGTGTTGACAGTTTTTAGAGTTTTGGGATTGCTTTGGTGAAAGATTTGACGAAAAGTTCACTAAACTGCATTATAATTATGTTAATTAATATTTAATATATA
>Ga0194117_10005624_pt1 | contig 11332 bp, 9 predicted proteins | sample TA2MahsurfametaG_FD_160579 | JGI IMG/M metagenome (GOLD analysis project Ga0194117, IMG submission 160579) | Freshwater microbial communities from Lake Tanganyika, Tanzania - TA2015009 Mahale N1 surface | ecosystem: Environmental > Aquatic > Freshwater > Lake | place: Tanzania: Lake Tanganyika...
GGGGTGTCCTTTCGAAAGAGTGAGTAATTTGATAGTTGATTATCAGCTCAATGATGTCAAAACTGTGCCTTGCCCAATCGTTGCAACATAAATCAAGCGAACAAAAGGAGAGGCTTTCCTCATGCCTTAGTCTTTGGTAAAACCTGGAGAATTCGTAATTCAAAATTGTGTATTCCGAGCAGGCCAAAACGTATAAACTGAAAAGAAGTTCATGAAAGCAGGTCCGAGGTCTACTCAGTATTTTGATCCAAAATTTGTGCGTGCTGACATTGTATGCTCTGGAAAAGCCACTCCAGGAATCAACAACATTATTAGATAACTTGTATCCGTTTTGAAAGAAACCTATAAAGTTGAAAAAGTAACGGGAGTAAGGTTCAGCTTCAGAGGATACTATAACAATGACATGATCGATCTAACACCAGAAATGGTCTAAACAATTCACCACAGAGGTGGAAGTTTTCTTGGCTTGGCCTCTGCACCATGTAACGCTGAGCAAATCGTTGACAGCTTATAGTCCAGAGGGGTAAATCAACTTTACTTGATCGGAGGAAATGATACAGTCAAATATGCAGAAATGATCTATAGATAAATCAAAAAGAGACAATTGAAGATTGCTCTCTGTGTCAATCTCAAAGCCATCAACAAGGACATAGCTTACTTTGATACTTGTTATGGCTTCTAGTCAGCAGTTGAAGAAACAGGACGCTTCATAGAATAAGGCTATTCTCTCAGCAAATCTAACTATAACTCAGCAGGTATTCATGATCTCACTTAGTATTTGTAAAAGTTCCAGGAAGATACTCAGGTTTCTTGGCTATGGATTCAGTGAGAGCTGCTAGAAATGCACATATCTGTTTAGTACCTTAATTTGGATATGATCTATATGGTGATCATGGACTACTCAACTACATCGCAACTCGCATAAAAGCGAAGGGACACTGCATTATTGTGTACTCAGATGGAGCCTCTTATGCTGCCCGAGATATTCCTCAGTAAATCTACCAAGAAGTTCTGCAAAGAAAAGAGACTGTTGAGGATAATGCTTATTATCAATTTTTGAAACAAGAGTTATAAAAAGTATTAGAAGAAAAAGCACTAACACCCCACAACATCTATCTGTTCGATGCTCAAAATGCAGTAAGAACTGTGCCCGCAAATTCGTTTGACACTAAACTATGTTGGTACTTTTTTGTTAATGTAGTCAAGTGGCACTTTGCAGTATTCAAGGCCTGATGTGTGGCTATACTAACTTTGCGATTGGTCACTTCAAAAGTCGAGTTGCTATGGTTCCTCTATAGCAGATGGTGTGCGGATAGAAATATTACCTTAAGGTATAAGATGATAATTGGCAAAGACTGTTGGCAACAACTAACCAGCCATCATTTTCAGTTCACCACTCTCACTCGCATTGATAGTCTTATTATGGAATTAATCTACGATTACTATAATCTTATCAGTGTTAGTATTCTGCATTAGATTTATAAATGATTTGCAAATTAAGTGAGTTCCTTACCGTTATATTTATATTTAAAACTAATGAACTATTATACTCCCCTCAAGCAACACTAAAGCACTGCTTCTAAGACCACCAAAACAGCCATACAACAGAGAGAGGGTGATTGGATCTGTCTCAGTTGTCATAATCTTAACTTTTCGTTCAGAAAGAAGTGTAATCGATGCAAAGTGCAGACCAAAGTACAAAATTAATCATCAACTGTCTTCCTACTTGACTATTACCAGCAGAATTATTTTTGCCCATAGACTCTCATTCAAAACAACTGCCTCTCTGCAGATCAAATAAGCATCAACAATCACTCCACGAATTACTCCTACACACCTCCTAAACATGCCAAAAATCAGTGGGTTTAAAAAAAATAAAATAGAACTCCCTCCACACACAAAAAGGATCTACCAAGTGTATCACCACTGATAAAGAAATATAAAGCGAGATAAAGGACTCCTCTCAGCGAATGCAGATCAAATGAAAGTATTTGGGGTGCCAAAGTTACTAACTTTTAGTCTTTTCTAAATTCTTCCCAAAATGACTAGTAGCAATCGGTGGAGAGTTCCTCTGCAGATTAGAGCGAGGAGTGGAGAGACGAGTAGCTGTAGGTCTTGATAGGGAGGGTAATGCAGTGAGTTTTGATATTGTTTGAGTTGTTTGTATATTTTGGTAAAATCAATTGAATGCTTTAGTCATATAGAATTAGAGTTCGGCTATGCTTTAGCGGATATCATCAAGAGCCCGATGGCCCTGCTTCTTTTTGTAGAACAAGTTCGGCTTGGTACTATTCACCACCATCTTCACACTAGTCACATCCAGGATACGATAGTGCACAAACGCGTTCAGTTTTGGCATCTGATACAGCAGAAACAACTTGTCCACATGCACAGAATTACCTGCTACTATCAACTGACCTGGTTGGATCCCAAGGCTCATCAAGTACTACAGAATGAATTGTTAAGCTTGCTAGGTTGATATCATGCTGTTTATGCAAGAAAAGGTAAGACCTGATTCTCCATGATGTCTGCATTTAGAAATAAGTACCTTGTGCACCATTCGTCCATAGTTTGGAGATGGGCTGAGTCACAGTGTATGATGAGGTGTGGGCCTTCCTGTTTGTGTTTGAGCTTATCATCGGTAAGGACGCAGGCAAATTCTAGAATGCGATGGTAGCTCGGATTGAGTCCACTCATTTCGAGATCGATCCAAAGATAGGAAGGTCTGAAAGGCAGGGTCATAATAATTGAATAATATAATTGAGAATTACAACTCTTAAGCACAGTAATATTTAATTATGATCTAATGATATATAAAGGACTACCTGTCAAAATAGTTGTGGTAGTTGGCAAATCATTATATCTATAACATATGTTTTCTTCATGAAATAAAATCTATTGTCAAAAGTAATTGATGTTTTATAATTAACTTAATTAATACTATGGGGAATAATGTCAATTGTTGCACTGTTAAGTAGCAAGATCCAATCTCCACCCGCTAAATACTCACCTATGAAAACCTAGCAACCTCCAATCAAAGAATCGAAGGTAACACATCCCTCAAATAGATTTTTTCAAAAAATATCCACGCATCAAAGATGTCTACCAAAGAAAATCCAGTTACTGTCCCAATATCGACAGGCAAATGGTTAACGAAATCAACGACATGATCATTTTCGGAGAAATATAAACAAAGAAAGACACATCAGAAGTACTCATCCTCTACAAGGAAGGCTATCTCTATGAGGGAGAAATAGCTCATCTTGCCAGAAATGGATGTGGCCGCCTCATCTCAGCAGATGGAGACTGCTATGAAGGCAAATGGAAAGCAAATGAACCTGAGGGAGAGGGTACCTACGAAACACACCAGCCTAAACAAAAATTTATAGGAATATGGTCCAATGGCAATTTAAATGGACGTGGGAGGGCTTGCTATGATGATGGATCCATTTACTAAGGATAATTTTATCAAAATATGAGACAAGGAAGAGGAAGAGTACAGTATCCAGTTGGCTCGATTTATTAAGGCACCTTCAAGGCCAACATTATCGAAGGCTTTGGCACACTTATTGGCAAAGATCACAAGTATGAAGGGAGCTGGCATGGGGGAAAGATGCATGGTGCTGGTAAAAGCTACTGGTACAATTAGGATGATGAACTGATCTAGACTTACTAAGGTTAGTATATGAATGGTCTGAAACACGGTCAAGGAGAGTATCGATGGTCTAATGGGCGTGTGTTCAAAGGGGAGTGGTAGAATGGATAAATCAAAAGATCCAACGCGCCTTAAAAATCACACATAAAATGATAGATTAATAGTTTTAAATTTATTGCATCATAGAGATATTCTGTTAATTGCTTTTTTTTGACGAGATTTATGCTTTATCTTGAAAAAAGAGTTATCATAATGATTAGATGTTGAGGTGTTATATTCGTACAGATTCATAAAGTCTGACAATTAACTTTAATCATTATGATAAGCTGTGAAGATTAGTCCTGCTCATCAGGCTCTTCCTACGTCTGGGAGTTTACCACAATCATTATCTAGAACGTATAGACTCAGAACTAGAAATCTCAATACAGTAGACCTCAACTTCCCCAATCAGCCAACGAGGCTATTTTTCAGATGATTATTATGTCTAGAAGTTCATCCCGAGATCATAAGAGCAGATAAGACTCAGATACTTCCAAAAACTGCAAAGGAGTGGCCTCCTCGCTGAGAAACCAAGGAAAAAACTACACCATAGTAAGTTTGTGGAGATGCAGTGATTGTTTTTGACTGGGATGACACACTTTTCTGCACCTCTTTTATGTCCACCATCCTACAAGGAGAGTGGAATAGAGTGGGCTCATGGGAAAAACAAAAAGTGGAGGAGCTAGATAAGGCAGTAGCTTAAACTTTGCTAAATTCTGTCAATTTGGCTTAGGTTTACATCTTAACGAACTCAATCGAAGGATGGGTGGATTTTTGTACTGAAACTTTCATGCCTCGAACCCAAGAAGTTATTTTTTAACAGATAATTATGGTTCTTTCAGCTAGATAAAGATATTGAGATTACTTCCCAAACGATCCACAGAAATGGAAGACGTAAGCCTTTGCTCATCTACTGAATCATCTCGATAATCAAGTACACATAAAATAACACAGACTCTAGTCAATGCTGTTAGTATCGGAGATTCAGTCTACGAGATGGATGCTTAGAGCATGCCAGCCGTCGTTTCTAAAAAAGATACTTAAAAACGGTTAGGCTTCGTGAAAAACCAAGAGGAGAACAACTACTGAAACAAGTAAGATTACTCTGCTCTCAAATTTCATAGTTGTAGTGTTGTCCCAAAAATATGAGTATCAAGTTACAACCCAAACAATGATTTCAATTCATACACATGATTCTACTTTGCACCATAAAAAAACATAATCTCTTTGAAAGTCCATGGTAAAATTATAATCAAATGTAAAAATAAATTGATATTAAATTGCTGGAAAGGATCAGAATTGAACTCACACCCTGCACCCGCAAAGTCAGAGATGAAATCGCCTTTCTACTATGCGCTTACGTATAAAAAACAAACAAGTGCCTCGAAGTAGCAGTTAGACGGATACTACAAGTCGAACATTTAGCAGCATACATATCTTAGCTCTACGGAGGCCACATAATTCCAGTCATCGATTTGAACAACATCTTCATAATAGAACAAGAATCGTAGCCTGAGTTACTAAGCAAAATCGCTTAGTATCTGAATGATCTGATAAAAAATCCACATTGCAATAGGGACGAGAAATTATATGAGTTTATCTTCGCCCAGCAAATTGAGTTTCCCAATATATAAAAATACGATAAAGTACTTTCAGATGCAGCTAATTTATCGAGAAGATATCTTAATACATTCTTTACGCGCAAGCAGTATGGAGAAGTACAAGCTGAAGATAAAGATATGCTAGAAATATACGACAATTTCAAAAATTTTGCAACCACCTACAGAGCCATCAGAGAAATCATTCTAGTAAGTTCCAGGCAACAGAACTATCTCTAATAGATCTTTTCAGTTTTTAGATAGATCAACGGGGGGATAGGGCAAGGACCTCCTCCCATAGAATTCGTACCACAGCGTATGCAAAAGAGATTTCTCAAAATATAAAAACTTATCCATCAAGGAGAAGAGGCTTATAATCGTTGGGAAGTTTTGAGAGAGACAGTCAGAGAACTACAGTGCAACATCTACAAAGGAATGCGAGAAGAACATGACTACTATAAACAAAAAATGAGACAACTTAAAAATTGGACATATCAGCTAATGACTGACATGAAAGAACTAAGTATGAGAGGAGGATAAATTATATCAGAACACAGTAAGTATTTTTACAAATGTAAGAAATAACAAGCTGGGCCTTTTGGATCTCAAAAAATACCTCACCTCATCAGCTCAGAGTCAGAGATAGATTAGAAAGAGGAATCACCAGAATTAAACCCTTACCGGCCAACTTCTCAACTCAAAAATCTGCTTCCTCGCGTTAGATAGTAAAAAGTCAAACGAAAAATGTCATAAATATGAAAATCAGATCTGCAAAAGATCTAGTTTGGCCTTGATCATTTCAAAGTATTACTGATCAACTTCGTCGGGATTACCTTTCAAAATTTTGACTTTCTATTCTCTCAGCTTCAGGCTTTGTTCGATCCTTTCAGCCTACATCTGCAGTTTTATAGCTTTATCTCTCTTCTCTCCTGAAGAACTTAAAATGCTACCCCAATTCTTGCCTGATGTCCTTTCAGTATGAGTGAGATAGTTCTTGTAGTGTATTCTTTCTGTGACCTGCATGCTTGAATTTGCATTTCTATTTTTGGGTAAATCTTTGACTTCTTACAAATACCTTAGTCCTTTGCTTTTTATCTCCTCGACTCTCTGTCTCTCTTCCTAATCTTTAGTCTCTATACGTCTAAGTTTTTCCTTTTATTTTTAGAGCTGTTTCTAAAGGCTTTATCTTTTTGACTCATCAATCTGAGGAACGAAATTTTATCGAACATGCTAAGAAAATTGTTTTATTTTTTATGCTTTCACCTTACTCATTTGTGTCTCATCACTTTGCCTATCCAAATAAAATTGTTTGTGTCTTGGACTTTTATATGAAACTCTATAGTCCTAAGTTACATTACTTAGTCTTCGTTATCGTTCTCTGAGGGACTATTTTTCCTTAAGAACTTATAGAAACTTCCTCTAATGTTATTAAATTTATGAAATGCTGACAGGCTTATGAAGATTTCTTAGATTAGCCAGTTTTTTCTTGCGCTATTCTAGAAGACTGGCTTATTGTTATGCATATTTATCTTCAAGTTTCTTAAAGAGAGTTGTTTTATTTTTAGTTCTATAATACTACTCTTAGTTGGATTTTATTTTTTCCTATCTCTACTCCATTCTTTGCTTAATCTTTTGCATATTCTCCAAGATCTCTTGCTTCTTCTTTATCTTCTCCTACTCTTCTCTCTTCAGATGCTCCTGCTACTCTTGCTTTTACTTCTACTCTCTGCGTTTCTTTTCTAGCAATTTCTTTTATTATAACTTACGCTTCTGATCTTTGATCTTCTCATGAAATTACTTATTCTTTTCGTCAAACTACTTTGGATCTGATAGTTTTACATTTTTGCCTGTCTCATTGTTGACGACGTGGCTTGCAGTCGCAAAATCATACTACTGTATTGATTGTATCGACTTGTTGAGAAACTACAGCTTTTTCTACAAAGATTACTTCTATTTTTTGGCCTGACTCAGTTTTTTCTCTTTGATTTGATGATCATACAATTCTTCAGGTGTTTCTCTGGTCCTACTTTTCTCAAGCAATCCAACATTGATCTCTCCTTTAGATATTTTGCCTTCATACTTTTCGTTGATCTGCTTTAATACAGGATTCGTTACAGGTAGTACTTATTTTATTTTTTCCTTTTTTTCTGGCGAGATTATCTTTTGTGCCTTTAATGGCTATGACATTATTTGAGTATTGCAATAAACTGTAATTATTTTATCCTATGTTTTTTCCAAAGTGGAAGTGAAGGATCAGATAAAATGCTCACTGTTATTTGGTAAATTTGTCTTTAAAGAGGAACTTATATAGTAATTGTAAAACAGTTAAAATGAAAAGATAATGGTAAATAAACCACATGAGTCTATCATCAGCCTCAGAAACCCTCAAACACAACTTCAGCACTTACTCCAATATCAGCATTCCACCCAGACTTTAGTCTCGCTCCAAGGAAAAGCACATGGAAAAAAGTAGAGATAAAATGTATACCGGTTATCAGAATCTAGGACAAAAAATCAGCTTGAACAATTTTAAGTCTTCTGACATTGGTACCCTCAAAGAAATACCCTATTATGAGTACAAGTAAAATCCTATGAGAAAAGATCTCGACAATGTCACTCAGAGAGTTAGAGAACTAGAAGCCAAATTTATCGAGTACCAGCATAGGGTAGATAATTTGTAAAGAAATTCTAGAAATACCTCTAAACTGTCAACCTCTTTGTAAGAGTTCATGCGAAACCAATATGCCGATTTAAAAGAACGTTAACGTCTTGAGGAAAGGATTGCTACCTTTGAAAAAGCTTTGGGACATATGTCTACAATAAAAGCTGACCGCAAAGAACTGTAAAACATCGAAGTGGGAAAGTATTACGGTCTAACTGAAAGAATCAATGAACTGTAAAGGCAAAACATTAAGGTAGATAACGAGATAGCTGAAATTAATGGAAAGTTCCAACGAGTTCTCTGCAAAATAGAAACAAATTTGGTAAGTATGGGCGAAAAGTATGAAGATTTCATTGAGAGTAATATTATCAAGACAATCGACCATGTTAATAAACTCACACAGCATTACCACACCCAAATTTAAGAGCTTAACAAAAATCAAAACGTTATCAGTGAAAAAGTCGAAACATTGCAAAATTCAGCTATAAATGAACTCCAAAAATCTAGTATAAGTTCAAACTTTGCCAAAGAAGTGATAGGAGTGAGTTTACCCGGGATCAAACTCATACAATCTATAGTTATCAAAGATGAACGTAAATCAAAGACAGGTCTGACTAACTTCAAGTAACATATCAAGTAGCAACACAAAGACTTCTCAAACAAATTCGGTGTTTAAAACAGTTCCACCTCAACTACTTTCAGTGAAAACATATTAAATAATATGAACGACTCAATCTAGACAACAGTTGGAAATACAAGTCTGTAGATTTCTTTCTAAAAAAGTAGATTTGCCTATACTTAGTTATATATAAAATAGATGCAGATTTCAATCTACTCGATGAAAATGAGCATTACATACTCAACGATAAGGGGGAGCACATTAGACTGAACGAAAAGCAAATAGCTCTCTTGAAGGAGCAGGGTATTATGTGATACTATTTTGTTATTATGCATATTCCTCGTCTTTTTGTCGGCTAGAATGATTTTTAAAATGGATTATATGCTTTTGTTTTTGGTACGGAACAGTATATCTTTTTGAAGCGAGGGCTCAAAACAAAAATACAGTTTTTGAAACAATATTTCAAGGCAATAGAGATGAAATATAATAATATGTTGCAGTGAAGATCTACAAGAAGCCGAATTCAAAAAACTAAGGAATCGATTTTAGTTGTCTTAGAGAAATAACAAGTCTGCAAGTATTCAAACATAAAAATATTTTGAGCTGTATAGAGGTACTTTACTCACACTAGAAAGACCAACCCAATCCATATTAGATCTCGACAGTCATGCCTTTCCATTTAGAGTTGAAGTTACTTCTTTAAAAAAGCGATTTCTAAAACAAAAAAAGAATTACGAAGCATATTGTAGAGGGCTTGAATCACCTTCACTGCAACTACTTTTTTCATAGAGTAAATAATAAATGATGAAGGATCTCAAGCCCGACAACATTTTCGTTAGTAAAGAAGGCTATGTTAAAATTGCTGATTTTGGATTCACAAAAGAATACGGGACACCTTACAAGAAATATACCTATAACGCATGCACTCTTGAATACAGAGCACCATAGCTTTTCATAAGTACCTACTACTACACTTAAAAATCAGACATTTGGTCCTTAGGCTGCATAATAATATACTTATTTACAGGAAAGCAGTTGTTTGAAAGTGATGGAAGTGCAGTAGATATTGATCTTCTATCACAAATCTTCTACTATTTTGGCACTCCTTCTGTAAATATATATCGATATTAGAAATAAAACTGGCCGGGATTTTAGAGATCCCCAATCAAATACAATTTTAAACCTGAGAACTCTAAAAACCTGATGGAGGAACTAAAACTGGAGAAAGAAGTAAATTAGCTGATAACTTTCATTATGAAGTTGAACCCATCTAAACGGCCGTCGGCAGCTGAAATACTTCGGCATAGCTTTTTCGAAAATGTAAGTAGTGAATCTTTCTAAGTATCAGAAATTTATGAAAAAAAAATAAAAAGCTTGATTAAATGATGGATTTGAATTTATCATAGTTATCACTCGTTTTGGTTATAGAGAGTAAGCTTGGTCTTTAGCGATTCGGACATCCTATTCAGACCCCATCAGGATTAAGTTAAAACCATTTTTTGCAAAAAAATTAGAGTATTCCTCATTTTATCTGCAATCGGCTATCAAAACCCAAGAATGAAAACCGTATTTTTATGCGAGTTGTTTGCTTGTAGGTAACTTTGAGGACTTTAGCGATTTTTTAATAGTCGAACCAAAGTTAACAGTTAGTTTAGCGAGAGAAATGACTCCGGCTGCAACTACAAAATTTAAGAAATGTTTGCTGTAAGTACCAGTTTCGATATCAAGGAATTTGAGACTAGGAATAGTGGACAATCTGCCCCAAAGAGCAGAAGTGGCTAAATTGACGTTTTTTTATACAATTTGACCTGCACCCATGATCAATCCTCAACTTAAAATAGATTTATAATTTAGGTGACATGGTGTAAAATACTAGAGTTTAATAAGGATGTTTCACTAATATTTAAAATAAAGAATGAATCAAGTTGATTTCTAGCTCTTTGAAACAAAACTCTAAGGTTAAGATAGAGAGCTACTTTATGATTATTCTTCAGTGAATGGTTGGCTCTAAAACGAATCTATGTCCAATTTTCTCTTTTTCCTCTTCCCATAATCGTCTACAATTTATTCACAACTATCAAATGATCTGAAAAAACTTTCAGACATATTTTTTGAGTTTAGAGTCTCAAAAGATTGGTAAGAGTTTTAAAAGGAAAACGAATTTTGAAATTTAATATTTTCGTTTAATTTAGTTAGTAATGATTTCATCATTTTTTTAGCACAATCTGCGAAATAAGTCAATTGAACTTAATTATTCCTAATAGTATTTTTTATTTGACTCAAAACATTCTCTTTTTCTATATAGAGAGAGACTAGCTAAAGTTAGGCTAAAAGTATATTCGGGACTTGAATTTAGTAAGAGCATTAGTAACACTAAAGATCCTTTTCTTTAAGAAATGCCCAAGAACTCTATTATACAAGCTTATCTTATCTTGCAATCATTTCACTTTACTTAGATTTTATCATGGAATCGTAAAAGTCAAGATAGGTTTTAAGCCTATCAAACTAGCCATAAAGAAAAGTATTCTTTAGGAGAAAATCGAGTTTCATGAAATAGTAAATAATAAATTAATTTATAAAAAGATATTTTGGTAAAAGTTAATATTTAGAAAAGTGTTAACTATTATATGATAACAAGTGGAAAGTTGGAAGGATCAAAGCCATCAGTAAGTATGGACCTAGGACCACCATTCAAGTCCACTTCGATGGTTACTCCATTCGTTTCGATGATGTACCTTGCCATCTATGCAGAACTATGA
>Ga0194117_10005627_pt1 | contig 11330 bp, 9 predicted proteins | sample TA2MahsurfametaG_FD_160579 | JGI IMG/M metagenome (GOLD analysis project Ga0194117, IMG submission 160579) | Freshwater microbial communities from Lake Tanganyika, Tanzania - TA2015009 Mahale N1 surface | ecosystem: Environmental > Aquatic > Freshwater > Lake | place: Tanzania: Lake Tanganyika...
GCCGAAGGATTTAAAGTAGTTTTAATATTGTTTTTATCGAAAAAGAAACTGCGTAAAATTCCAAATCGATTTTGAATGGTAACACTTAAATCAACAGTTTCGTCAATCTCTCCTTCGTATGTGGTAATAGCTGTTGCAGTTTTATAATTACTACCTGGTTTATCCACTACAATTTGTGTAATTTTTCCATTTACGACTATCGGATATGCATTTGCGCCTACACCGTCACCTTTAATTGTAATTGTTGGTACACTTAAATAACTTCCTGGTGCATCTAAAATTATAATCTTTTCGATTCCAGAGGAAGATCCTGGAGTTTCTTCAAAGAAACATTCGCGAAGAATTCCATCAGAGTCAAACTGTTGAAATCCTGGCGCCGAGTAAATTCTATATGATGAATCTTCGCGTGTAATTGGTGTTCTAAAATTAAGTGTGTAATTTCTCGCAGTTCCGACTTGAGGCACAACTCGTTTTTCAATAACAGCAACAGCATCAGAATAAGAAATCGAGATCTCTGAGTCGTCGATTGTTCGAAGTAATCTAGACAATTTAAATCGACTGTTAAAGTTATCTAACTCAGAATCTTTAAAATTTAAAATTGCCGTACGAACTAAGGATTTAATTGCATCCTTAGAACGAACAGTTTTAGTTGAATCGTAATATACTTCAGCATAAATGTTTAGAAAGTTGTAATCTACGTCTACGAATTCAGGTAATACAGTTACAACTGAAACAGGTTTAATAACATTGTTAATAACATCAAGTTTTTCAGATTCCGTAACCTCAACTCCGAGTGTTGGTTTTGCAGCAATAAATACTTTACCATAGACAGGTGGATCATTTTCTTCACCACCCCAAACATTAACTGCTTCGAAGTATGGATAATTTTTATTAATAAGTGCAACAAGATCGTCTTTCGTAACACCACGATTGTTTGAAACATAGGCTTTCGGTGCAGTAAATCTAATTTTTGCAGTAGATTCTTGATTAGTTCCTCCAGAAGAGGCTACCTGTGGAAAAATTACTGAACTTGAGAATCCACCAACTGATTGCATAAGAGTAAATGCATTGGATTTATTAGCAACTTCACCATCTGTTCTAATATAATTTACGATAACAATGTTACCGTTCGTAAGAGATTTACCAATCACACCGTCACCAAAATATACTTTATATTTTCCATTCCTACTTTCTTCAATATAGTAAACAGATGAATTAGAAGAGACAGTTGTTGCGTCAGTTGTTAAAGTAAATCGTTCAGTTTTAAGGCTACTTGAAGATTCTTGTACCAACACCTCTATGCTGCTAGTGTCGATTCCACTATCAGGCAGTTCGAATGTTGACTCCTTATTAGTAGCAGAATCATATGTAAATGTAAATGAAGATGGTACACCCTGATAAAGATATAAATTATCAAAACAAAATCGATTACAAGTTTCATCATAATTTGCTGTTTTAACTTCTAAATTTACAAATGGATATGAGGTTCCATTGAGTGGAGAAGATTGAAATTTTGTAAATTTTGGTAAAGTTAGAGATGTTTGCGTACTGCCAATATCTCTAATAATCTGTAAATTAATCGTTGCTCTTGAGGCGACTGATGAAACAGGAGTGTAACCTAACATTTTAGCGTGAGAAACCACCGAGTCACGCATAATCGCTGTATCTAAAAACATTTCATTAGCGATCATATTGTTATAAAACGCCATATAATGAGTATTGTACGCGAGAATATCCAATAAAACATTCATACCAGCAGCTTCAAAATCGAAGTCGGTAAACTCTTGTTGATCGCGTAAAAAATTCTTTAAGTTATTCTTAATCTCAAAAAAGTCTAATTCTGAGACGACTAACTTTTGATCTGTATTAGCCATTAGCGAACCTTCTCTAAAAATAAGGTTAGTGTGATAGGAGCCTCTATGTTATTTATGAAGAATCTCAAATCGACATTATATCCATTTTCATCTGGATTGGGCTGAACTCGAATAGCATCCACTCCAACTCTTGGCTCATATGTGTTTATAACATTTAAAATTTCAATTCGAATAGAGTCCGCTATAATGGGATTAATATGCTCGAACAATAAATTTCTAATTTTAGATCCAAAAAATGGTTGAAATGGCTTTTCAAATGGACTAGTTTGTATTAAGTTTTTTAATGCTCCGATGATAGCCGCATTACCTGTTCTTCGCACAACATCTTTTGTGATTGGATGTCGAGTAAAGTTCAAATCCAAATCCTTATATGTTCTTGTTGTAATATTTATTGGCATTTTATCTCTCTATTTTACTTAACATGGTTTTAAACATGGATCTTCAATTGGCGCTGGTAGTTGCGCCTCAGGATCGTTGTCAATAACAATGTCTCCCTGGTCTCCAGGATTTCTTTGGCGTTCTAGTACGAACAGTGTATCCAATTCAGGATCAAATAAACCAGTATCTACGTCTTTTTCTGGTAATGGAATGGCTGGTGCATCGGGTAAATTCGGTACGGTAATATCAATGTCAGTGTCATCCAATATTTCAGGTAAATCAGAATCTGTTGCATCGCATCCCTGTCGAGTTGGGTCTGGAACAAGTATACCTCGTAAAAAATCATCATCTACAGGATTAGATTCATTCGATTTATATTTTTTCTTAGAGCAACTCACCTTCCAAAGTTTTAGAAGCCCTTTCAATAAGCCTTTAACTGCATTAATTGCAGCTAAATCTTCTTTAATTGAATCTTCTAAAGTTGCTCTTAAATCTTCTATTTCTTGTAATTTGGCTTCTAGATAAATCGTAAGTTCATTATCTGACATAAATCGAATTGCGTCATTTTGTAGATCATCGATAAGACCTTGAACTGTCTTATTAATTGCAGCCATATATGCTGATCCATTTTGTAATGATTTAGTCGCGCTAGCTGAATTATTAGCTGACACGGTTACATATTGACCTGCACTATTTCGATACTTAGTAGAGAAATTATTCATAAATTCTCCACCAAGTAACTGTTCGCTAAGAGCAAAATTATCTAACACTTCTTCGTAATCAGGAAATTCGGTAAATCTATTAACAAATTTTTCATCATTAACCTTATACACAACCATATCTTCTTTACCGCGAAGTGGTGCATCAACTGTAATAGTTGTGTTTGTTACACTTTCAACAAAATACTCTAACTCATCATAATAAATTTTATTACCCACACTAAGCGCAGAGGTAAAAGAAGTCCCGTTACCTGTTATAACATTATCTAAACAAACACTATTACATACAAATGGATGGTGTTTATGCACAATTATATCAGTGTTTGATGTCGTAAAGTTAGTGTTAATAGTAAAGCCAGTTTCTTTAAATATTTGTGTGCCAGAGTTTACAGAGTTTCTAAATGCTCTAGTAACTGTTAAAAAATCTCCTAATACATTAATTGAATTAACTTGTTTAATTTCGTTGTTTACATTAATGTACATTCCAGGAACAATTTTAAGAGTTGATCCAGCCCCTACTATGATATTTGCAAGATTTAATACCGCAATATTTTCTGTTACTATTTTAGTATTACTAATCGAATTATCTACATTTACAGTTCCAGGAGCATGTCCTGTAAATGTTTTCCCAGTTACAACATAAAGAACGCTATTTACTGCGATAGTAGATCCTACATTTATTAATGGATATTGTGTCTTTGATAAATTAACAGTTGCAACATTTGAACTTGTATTAACTGTTCCTGACAATGCAACATTTCCATAAATTTCTTCTTTAATTAAAAGTTGTGTATCATTATTTACGCCAGATATATCATTGGTGTGATTTTTAAATGACTGTGTTGCTCCATATAATGTATTTCCTAACATACTCCATTGAGAAAGGTTCATACCTAAAAGATTATTATTGTTATCATTTGCATAAGTAGTAACACTACCGAGCCGATTTAGTAAATTTTGCCGTGCTGTTGCAACACTTCCAGTTCTTGAGAACAAATCTGGCAAAGTTGTTTGTAATTTTGCAAATCCATTAGCAGTTATATCTTTAAGTCCTAACTCAACAGTTTCTAATCCATTTTTTATCGCACCAGTTGCTTCATTTACTTTATTTCTAAAACTCATTTTAAGAGCATTAAGCGCCTCTTTGCCCTTTTTAATATCCGCTTTGATTGATTCCAAAATATCTTTAATCGGTTTCGGTGGAAATCCACCATTTTTTGCGAAAGGAATGGGTGCTCCAGAAAAGGTGATCGCAAGCGCCTGCAGAAGTGGCAAACCACCAATCAGGCAAAGAATCCATTTAATAACTTTACTTAAACTTAATGGGACACGTACTCCTCTTTATGATGTTCTAATAGAATTTCTGGATAATAATTATCCTTTAAAAATTTATAGTCCTCCTCGCTAAGATGTGCCTTTTCATAAATTGCTCGTAACAATTGTTCGAATCGTTTCGCATCAGATGCACAGAAACACATTTATTTATTACTTTATCCTGAGGTAAATTGCGGGATATCTGCTTTTAGAATATCTATAGCAGAATTGTTTGCAGCATTTTGTAACTTATCTTCTGTTAATGCTGTGGCTTTTATAGAGTCAGGTATATCCTTTGTACCAATAAATTCTTGTTCGAATGCGCACATACCATCTGTATCTTCTCGTGTATTCGAAGATTTTGTTTGTTTAAATTGTGGAACAGGTGCTCTAAATTTGCCAGCTACATCTGCGCCATCATCTGGCTTGGTAGGGGGCATGACTAAAGGAACAAATTGAGTTAATGCAGTATTATAAAATCCTGAGACGCAGTTTAAAAACATATTAGGACCTTGAATTAATACTCCAGATTCTAACAGAGATTTTCGTTTAGAAATTTCATCTAGTTCACTTTTGGGAATTAATCCTTTAAGTATCTCTCGCACAGCCTCAGCAATAGGATTTACAGTTCCGCTAATTGTGGTAAGTCCACCAGAACTATGAACTGCTCCTTTTCCACCATAAGTTGCGCAAACACCCTCTGATCTTAAGTCCACACCCGCCGCACCATACACTTTTGTGCCACCAACAGAAAATAAGTCCATCTTATTATCAGCTGTAAGTTTAATGTTTTTACCACGAATATTAACATCATCTTGAGCCTCAATATCAATGCTATCAGCCTGAATAACTAATTTGCCGTTAATTCTTAGAAAACAACCACCTTGTATTGTTTCAAGTTTATCGCCAGCTATGTATTCTTTATGATTGCCCATTACAATATCATATTTGTGATTAAACGATTTTTCTTTAATAGATCCAGATGGTAAAAACTCCAAAGTAGAACCTGTTCTGTGCGATAATTGCACACGCTCATAATCTTTAGTATCATCCATTTCAAACGAATGTCCAGATTCAGTTTCGCGCACATGATTAAACGGGAATTTAGCATTATAAGAAGGGCATGGTTCATTCCAAACAACCTGCCTTCGACCTTTACTTGCTGCGCTGTTAAGTTCGGATGGCAATGGCTCGTCTACTTTTGCAGTTTTTACATATTTTATTCTATTTTTTCGTTGAAAATCTATAGAAGTTCCCTCAATTGAGTTAGAACGAACACCTAATGATTCTCCAGTATCTGGACTCTCAATTCTATCAGGTCTGGCTAGTCTAGATGTTGTGGGTTCATTTAAAGTGACTCCTGGATTTGTTTTAACATTCGCCTCAACAATACTAGGTGGAGTTGCATTAGAGTTTATTTTACTTGTAGTAATTTTTCTCGGGAATGGTCGAGAATTTTTTATTGCAGATGTAAATGGATCTCTAAACCCCAACCCCTCTTCAGGCAGAGTGTCAGCAATAAATGGAACTGTGCCCAACATAATTGGAAATTTGGCTTGTTTCCCATCTGCAAAAAATCCAAATATTAACGATCCCTCTGCGGGAGATGATGGTGTATTTTGACCAAGAGGAGTTATCGGATGCGACCAAGGTAAATCTTTTGTGGGCACTTGAACTGGATCAGCATTATGATATCCATATATTCTGACTTGACATCTTCCTAAAAAATCTGGATCTGCGCGATTCTCAACGATGCCGAACCACCAAATAAATCCATCCATACCCATGTATTGTTGTGTTGAGTTCATTGTTTTAAAATAATGGTTTGCCAGGAGAGTTACTATTTAATGTCAAGAATGTTCGTAATCCAGTCATTTTAGTAAGATTATGTCTTACGCGAGTAATGAGATATCGACCTGTTATATATGGATCCATATTTCTTTTTATTTCTTGGTTCGGTGTAAAGGCAGGAAAATTGACATCTACAACAGCGCCAACAGTAAATGCTGGATTTCCCGCAACTTCACAATTTTCAAATTTTGTAAAATCTAAAAAGGCTATCATAGAATTACGCTGCGCTAAAAACATTTCATCATTTGTATTATTTTCTACAACTAAAGAAGTCGAATATGGGCTAATATTTGATATTGCTGTATTGCGACTTGTTTGAAAACTTCGATAAATCATATTTTGTGGAGTGCGACCTTTTTGCGAAATTAAAAAAAATTGATTTGCATTTCGCTCTTCTATATTTTTAGGATTCGGGAAAAGGCTTTCTGGGTTCGTTTTATTTGCTGAATCCATATCAGAAACATTGTAGTTAAATAAACTGAGATTATTTCGCATAATGTCGAATTGTAATAAATCAGTTTTTGTCGGATCGTTGGGAGATGTAACATTATTTGTCTTTAAATCAAAATTTAAAATTTCATTAAACTTTAATGGAACATAATCTGACGCATCATCTCCGTTTTTAGCAGTGCTAGCAACCAATCCATTCGGAATAACGCTAGATCCTTCGAACATTTTTGATAATGGCAAGAAATTAAATCCTAAAAAATTTTCAAAAAATAAAAATGGCGAATTAACTTGATCGACACTACGTTCTTCAAAAAATTTAATAGTCTGAAATGGTGAATAATTATTGATAACATGCGTTTGCGGAGGTCCAGTTGATGTCTCAAATGCTGCGATTTTTGATTTTGTTTCGTCGCTCAAATTATTTGTACAAATTTGTTTTACATAATCAGAATATTGTGCATCCTTGAATGTAGAATTAATTTTCTTTCTTAAAGATTGATATAATTCATCAGAACAAAATCTAATTGTATATTGCAACGCTTTATTAACATCAGATACCTTTACATCCTCTATACTTGTAATTCTAAAGGTTTTACTATATTTTGCTGGTCCAGTTAGACTTATAGTTGGTTTGCTAAATGAGATGAATAAAAATTCTTCACCCTGAAACGCAAATTTAGATCTTATGTTTAAGCCATCTGAAATGCTGATGTGTCCTGTTATGACTGGTCTAAAAATACTTTCATAAAGATCGATAACATTCCAAAGACTAGCAATTGAAGTTACTTTACCTTCTTTGTCAATAATAGATATTGAATGAAATTTTACATCTGATAAAGATGTGTTTAAACTACTTTTTCTAGCCATTTAAAACAGAACTCAATTCATTTGTCAATGCTTCAACATATTGTTGTTTTAACATTTTAATAAATCTTTTTGATTCATTTTCATTATCCTCATAGTCATACACACTTATAGAGCCAATTTTAGATATAGTGTTTAAAGTTGCTGTTACTGCACTATTCGCGTTTGAATTATTTGCTCTAAAAACTGCATTAGAAGATACAATACTGGCAGGAGTTTTTAAAACTAACGCATTAATCGTGTGGTCATATTGACTTAATGTAATTATATTATTAGAAACAGTTTTTGTTGTAGGTCCATTAACTTCTTTTAATGTATTTTCTATTGTTTCAACATAATGTTTAATTTCACTATATGCCTGCGCAATACTAGAATAATTATACTTTTTAACAATATATCGCTCTAGCGCATCTCTAGGTAATGGAAAATCAAACACTGGATCCTCTAATCGATTAACATAACAAATTACCCAATGAAACTCTGGATTTCCGTATTCTTTTTGTGCTACTATTTCTGGTGTATCATCATCCTTTAACTCATATTTGTAAAATGAATAAACATTGTTCAATACAGAATCATTAATCGAAACACGAGAGAATATGTTAGTAACAAGTTTAACATCATTACCTTCGGTGTTAAAACTGTAAAAGGCTTTAGGGAATGCAGAAAATAACATTAGTAGAATCCTCCGCTTTCTGATCCTTCAATGTAGATATCATCAGCAGTAATCATTGCTGTTTCTTTTAGAATAATTTGTAATCTAGTTTCAACGGGAACACCATCAGCGTGTGTAGCATAACTATTCGGAGCATAATCTATAGATATATTCGTAATCACGCATTGTTTAGATTCAAATAAATTATAATTTTGATTACTTCCATTAGTAAAAAATCTAAAACTAAATTTAGAAGGTGGTGTGTAATATCTACCTGTTGTACTTCCACAAAATTGTGGAGAAGAGTGATACTTAAACTGTTGTATGATTTTTTTAATTTCCAATGCGTCGCGAGCGTTTCTTGGAATTAATCTAAAATCAAAAGTAAATTCTCTAAACTGTGGTGTTTTGTAAAGCATTTCCATTTGCGGATTTACAACTTTACCAGTTGATCCAAAACGAAGAATATTAACTAAATCTTCGGAAAAATTTCTACCTAATGGACTTTCTTGAGCGAGCCTACTTGTAAGTTCAGCAATGTATGGATCATTTCTATCTAGAAATTTAGGTTCGGCTAATGCTTGCGCTACAAATCCAATAGTTCCTAATTCCTTTGTTAGAGATATTTCGCCATAATCTTGCCCATATGATGTGTTTAATCCCTCAGGAATCGGTAATATGAGACTTAGTGCTCGAACATCTTTATATCGACTTAACGAAAAATCTTGAAATAATGATTTAATTTGACCTTTTAATTTGTCCACTGATATTCCGACTTTCCCTGCTGCAACTTCTGCTGCTTCGTTAACAGAGGCTACTCCTTCTGCAGCGTTAGCGCTTATATTTTTGCCAGCAATAGATTTCGCCGTTTCTAATGCACTTTCGGTGGTTTTCGCAATTATTCCACCAGCCTGTCGAAATCCAGCATTAAGAGAGGCTGCAGTTGGTGTTGCGACGGTTGTATCTGGCGCTACAGCTCCAGTAACTACCTCGAATACATCGAATCTAATATAAGGTAAATCGCCATTATTTAACACATCTGGAAATACAAAAGTGTCTGTGGTATCAGTGCCCGTTTCTCTCTTAAAATCCCTAGTGTTAAAAGAAACTCTTTCTAGCGGCGGAACTGTTGCCCCAGCTGATTCTGCAGTTTGTGATGCACTACCACGATCAGTTTGGGGTATGGCAAATCCAGCTCTTCTACCCAGTGGCTCTAAACCAGCCATCGCTTGCTCAAATTGTGCTTGCGTTAGCCTACCTAAACTGCGATCTCTTGATAAATTGGCGACTGCTTGCTGATACGCAGCTCTCGCGCTATCCGAGGGTGTAGTCCAAGTGCCTGTTGCTCCGCTCATTAAAGTTCCTATAAATAGTTGATGGCTTACAGTGGTAAATTTAGTCCGAAAAATACCAATAAATATTTAGGTGATCCTACGAACGTCTGGTATAGATCGCTATGGGAACGCCGAGTTATGGTGCACCTGGACAATAATCCTAGCGTAATTGAATGGTCAAATGAAGAAATCGTCATACCTTATTTATCCCCAGTTGACAATAAAATACATCGATATTTCCCAGACTTTTTTGTAAGAATGCGAACAAAGTCAGGAGTAACAGAGGCAATGATTCTTGAGGTTAAGCCATTGGTACAAGCAAAACCACCAAAACAACAAAGTCGAGTTACTCGACGATACATTCGTGAGGTAATGACTTGGGGCGTAAATGAAGCGAAGTGGAATGCTGCACTTAAATATTGCGAAGATAGAGAATGGAAATTTAAGATTATTACAGAGAGAGATTTAGGTCTATAATGTCGTTACTTAATAAAATTAGTGCAGAGTTAAGCGCAGCAAATATACGCCCAAGAACGGACGCCGCAAGAGCATGGTTAGGAGAAAAGATAAGAAAACTTCGTATACCGTCAGATCGATCTAATGTTCTAAACGACGCTTCGAGAATTTCTCCAAAAGCATTCGTTGGACGTATGTATTTTTATCATTACGATCCAAAGTACAAGGATATCCTACCAGTCTATGATAAGTTCCCGCTGGTCATTCCAATCGAAATGTATTCTGATGGATTTCTAGGTCTAAATTTACATTATCTAGATCCATACAGCAGACTTGCATTGCTGGATAAACTACTAGATTTCATAAACAACGATAAATACAATGACACGACCAAGTTTAATTTGTCATATGATTTATTGACTAGATCGCGTCGATATAGAATTATTGAACCATGTATTAAGAGATATTTGTTAAATCACATTCGCTCGTCGCTAATTTACATCGAGCCTAACAATTGGGAAACGGCGATATTCCTCCCAACCGCAAAGATGGTGTATAAGAAATAATGGCAGACACAACAGAAGAACAATCAGAAGAAATAGTGGTCGAGAGTGGTCGCGATAGTCGATACTATAATATCAATAAAATTTTATCGCAAAATTTTCTAAAGAGTGCCAAATTTTCTATGAGGTTATACAACACTGCTGCTGTAAATGCTAACTTTGTTGACGTTAAATCTGAGGATTTGTCTTTTTTATGCGATGCAGTAGAATTTCCAGGACAGTCACTAACTTCTTCTGAGTATAGAATTCCAGGAAAATTAAAGTTAAAAGTTCCTTATCTCAGGGAATTAAATGAGATAACAGTTTCATTTTATCATAACGATAAAATCCCATTGTATGCATACTTTACAAATTGGATTCAAAACATTTCACCAACAAATTCAACAAACGAATATTTTAACAATATAGTTGGTTCTATGAGCATTGTACAATTTGATGAAGTTGCTGGTGTTAGAGGATTTATACGAGACATATTCAGCAGCCCTATAGGTGGCGTCAACACTAACCTAAGAAAATACATGACAGTAGATCTTGAGAATGTATACCCATTAAGTTTTTCTTCTATGCCATCAAACTGGGCTGATGATGGATTTCATAAAATGAACGTCACATTCTTTTACGAAAACATTAATGTTGAAATCGGTGTTAAAAATTTAAAATTTAAAGATTTAATGGATTCTGGAAATATTGTAGATATTCCTGTAAATTCACCAGCCAGACCACCGACTAATTTAGATTTTACGGTGAACAATAGTGGAACTAGATTTGCTTAATGAGGAATAATTATGCCATTGCCTAAAATTGATTTACCGATTTTCGAATTAAAGTTAGTATCCTTACCAAACCCAGTTAAGTTTAGACCTTTCCTAAAA
>Ga0194117_10005634_pt1 | contig 11318 bp, 10 predicted proteins | sample TA2MahsurfametaG_FD_160579 | JGI IMG/M metagenome (GOLD analysis project Ga0194117, IMG submission 160579) | Freshwater microbial communities from Lake Tanganyika, Tanzania - TA2015009 Mahale N1 surface | ecosystem: Environmental > Aquatic > Freshwater > Lake | place: Tanzania: Lake Tanganyika...
CCTACCCAGCCTGGCAGCTTCTATTATTAAATCGCTAACCAAATTAGCAAATCCCAAACTAGCTAAAGACCAACTTTGGTTTTATCAAACCCAAAAGGGTGGTTATGGTGAAGGAGACAAATTCCTTGGTATTCGAGTGCCAGTTTCGCGATCAATCGCAAAAGCCAATACCAACTTACCTCTTACCGAAATAGCTAAATTAACTGCTAGTAAGTATCACGAGATTAGATTTATTGGGTTAGCCATCTTGGTGTTGCAATATCAAAAAGCAAAAGACGCTAAAACTCAAAAACAAATATTTGATTTCTATCTAAAACTAGTTAAGCAAGGCCAGGTTAACAATTGGGATCTAGTTGATGCTACCGCCCCCTATTTGGGTCACTACTTAGTTGATAAAGCTGATGCGATGAAGTTATTGCAGCAATTAATTAAAAGTAAAAATCTATGGGTGCAGCGCACTGGAGTTCTGTTTACTTTTGCCTTCATTAGGGCTGGCAATAACAAACCCACCCTGCTACTCGCTAAGCAGTTACTCAACCATCCCCATGATCTAATCCATAAAGCAACCGGCTGGATGCTGCGCGAAGCAGGAAAGCGAAATATTTCAGATTTACGGGGATTCTTATCTGACCATTCTGCAGTAATGCCTCGAACGATGCTGCGCTATGCGATTGAGAAACTGCCAGAGGCTGAGCGAAAGAAGTGGCTAGCTAAAAAGAGTTAACCCTGCAGTTCAGACAAGTTTTTAAACCAAGCCAAACTCTCTGGATTAGCTAGTGCCTCTAAGTTTTTTACTTCTCTATTATTTATTACTTCCGTTACCGCTAACTCAACTAACTTATTGCTTTTGGTGCGAGGTAATTCTGGGGCGACAATGATTTTTGCTGGCACATGCCTTGGACTTGCTTTTGCCCGAAGTTGATATTTGATATCTGAAACAAGTGAATCTGTTAATTCATAACCATCGCGCATCTTGACAAATAAAATTACCCTTGTGTCGTTCTCCCACTCTTGCGCTACCGCCATCGCTTCTTGAATTGGCACAAACTCCTCTACTATTCGATAGATCTCAGCTGTGCCAATTCGAACACCACCACTATTCAAAGTGGCATCAGATCTACCATAAATTACATAGCCACCGTGTTTTGTAATTGCAGCAAAATCTCCGTGCGCCCAGATACCATCAAACTTTTCAAAATACGCAGCTTTGTATTTCTTATCTCCATCATCATTACCAAAATAAAGCGGCTTTGATGGAAATGGTTGTAGACAGACTAATTCACCTTTTTCATCAACTTTTGCTGGTTTGCCGGATTCATTAAAAACTGACATGTTCATTCCAAGTGCTGGGCCTTGAATTTCGCCTGAGTAAACTGGCTGAATTGGATTACCCATTACAAAGCAGCCACAAATATCAGTTCCACCGGAAATTGATGCTAAATGCACATCTGATTTAATAGATTCGTACACATAATCAAATCCTTCTGGACTAAGTGGTGAGCCAGTTGAGGTAATTGTTTTAAGAAAACTTAAATTATGTGTTTCTTTTGGTTTCAACTCAAACTTCTTAAGTGAATCTAAATATTTTGCAGATACTCCAAAAAGGGTAATCTTTTCTTCTTGTGCCATATCAAATAATCTGGCAGGACGTGGAAAAACTGGATTGCCATCGTATAGCACAATTGATGCACCAGTTGCCAGCACCATAAACAACCAATTCCACATCATCCAACCGCAAGTGGTGTAGTAAAAGATATTATCCGTTGGACGAATATCTAAGTTATATCTTGTTTCCGATAGCACTTTCAGCATTACACCCGCAGCTGAATGCACAATGCATTTTGGTTTGCCAGTCGTACCTGAGGAAAACAAAATAAATCCAGGTTGGTCAAAAGGTAGATTTAATGGCTGAAATTTATCAGATTTTTTGCTATACCAAGATTCAAAGTTATCAGCATAATCATTTTGTGCACCAATAAGTAGTACTTGTTTAAGAGTTGGTAGTCCTGCCACAATTTCAGGCAATCTATCTAAACAGTCATTATCTTTTCCATTGTATTGATAGTTTGGTGCTGCCAGTAATACTTTTGGTTCAATTTGACCAAAGCGATCTAATACACCCGTTGTGCCAAAATCAGGAGAAGCAGTTGAAACAACTGCGCCTATGCTCAATGCGCCAAGGGTATAAACAACTACTTCAGCAACATTTGGCACCCATGCTGCAACCACATCACCTGGCTTTACACCAATTGCTGTAAGGGCATTTGCAACTTGATTTACTGCTCGCCTTACTTCACATCTAGTTAATTTGCGCCTTATTCCAGCTTCAGTAATTGCAGTTATGATGATTTGATCATCATCACCCTGTAAAAGGGTATTAATAATGTTTAGTTTTGCATTCGGAAAAAACTTTGTGCCAAAAAATCCCTCTCCTGAAATGGTTATGTCTCCCATTTCGCCAATAACTTTGCTATCTTGCCAAACAAAACTCCAAAATCGATCGGGGTTTTTGATTGTCCAATCCAGCAACTCAGGATAAGTTTTTACTTGAGCAAAATATAATAACTTGTGTATAACTAAATCAGTAGCAGTTGGTGTCCAAAGCGGTCTTGCCATCAGACATTAAGTTTACTTGACGCTAGAACCAAACTTCATCTTCAATCGATATAGCGCTCCCGCGATACCGCCTGGGGAGAACATCACCACCAAAATAAATATCACACCCAAGATAAAGGCGGGCTCACTCATTGGACCACCAATCCATTCTGGGAAACTACTTAGTGCGCCTTCGGTGTTCAAGGTAGTTAGTCGTTGTGACAACACCACATAAAGTACGCCGCCAATCACTGCACCCCATCTGGTCGCAATGCCACCTAGAATGACCATTAACAGCAATGAAATAGTTGTTCCAGTTGATCCCATCGAGGGGTTCGCATTGTTAGTAACAATTACTGCCACAACTCCAACAAATGCTGCCATAACACCTGCTAAAACAAATGCAATCAACTTAAAGCTAAATGGTCTCAGACCTAAAACACTAACTCGTTCTTCATTTTCTCTTAAGGCCTGCCACACTCGACCAACAGATGATTGAGTTAACCACCAAACTGCTAAATAGATAATCGCAAGTGTAATAAGTGAAAGTAAGAATAAATTTCTGGTGTTATTCACGCCTAAAAAGAATTCTGGTACAGATTCAGGACGAAGTTGCAAAGTAATATCACCATTACTTAAGCCCCAAAGATTCAAAGTGGCGATTACATGTCCTGCTTCAGCAAATGCAAGTGTCACCATCGCAAATGCAATTCCCTTTACACGAAGAGCAGTTGCGCCCGTAAATAGCGCTATTGCAGTTGCAAAGAACAAAGCAAAAATCGTTGCTGGAATAATTTGCCATTCCCAACGGGCCATCGCGTAGGCAGCGCCATACGCACCAGCTGCATAAAACAATGAGTGGCCAAATGAAAGCAAACCAGTAAAACCGAGCAGCAAGTCATAGGTGAGTGCTAGTGCTGCAAAAAGGAAAGCAACTGCAAAAGTTTGTTGTAGACCTGGATCATCAACTACCGGGGTAAACACGCTAACGGCAGCCAATAGCATCAAAACAACTGGAACAAATCGGTATTTGCTTGGTAGCAGATTCATTAGCGAACCACCTTGCCTAGTAATCCCTGAGGTCGAACAAGCAACACCAAAGCGAGCAGCAATACAACTACGAAGTCGCCTAATCCTTGGACGTAATAGTTAACTAAGACTTGAGTGGTGCCAACAAGAACTGCAGCGATTGCTGTACCTGGAACGGATCCCATTCCGCCAATTACTACGGTAATGAAAGCATAAATTAAAAATGAATCCCCTAAGGTTGGACCAACACCTGATGCATAAGTAGTAGCAAGAGCTCCACCAAGACCTGCAGCAAATCCACCGATAAAGAAAACGAAGGTAAATGCTTTGCGCACATCAATTCCAAGTGCAGTAACCATGTTTCGATTTTCAACACCGGCCCGAATAATCAATCCAATTCTGGTGTAGCGAAGCATTAAAAAGTTAGCCAATAAAACTATTGCTGCCACTCCAATATATAAAAATCGATCTAAACCAACAAATGCATCACCAATTTGGACAACGTTATACAAATCGACTGGTGGTAGTACCACTAATGGGTCGGTACCAAACCAACCCAAATATGCTGATGCAGCTACAAATCCAAGACCTACTGTTACCAGAGCTTGATCGATATGCCGGTTATATAGATATTTGATAAGTATTTGCTCAGTAGCAACTGCAAACAATGCACCAACTAAACCAGCAATCAGCAAACTAATCGCATAACTAGTTAAACTGCCATCGGCTCGTACATATGTAGTGAAATACCAAGTTGCATATGCTCCTGCAGTTAAGAAGGCTCCGTGCGCAAAATTAAGCACATCCATTAAGCCGTAAATCAAACTCAATCCAGCAGCAACTAAGAAGTAAAGCGCACCAAGTCCAACGCCGGTTATAAACAAAGTGATGAAGATTTCCATTAGTGGCTACCTCCACTCACGCCCAGCATTCGCTGAGCAAAATCGGCATTTTCTAAATCCATCGGACTTCCGCTATGAACGACCACACCTTGATCCATCACAATAATATTTTTTGCAATTCGCTTTACTAGCGGCAAGTTTTGCTCTACCAACAAAATAGTTGCTGATTTAGCAGCAACTTCAAGTGCATCGGCTACTTCAGTTACCAGCCTTGGTGCTAGTCCTTTAGTTGGTTCATCAACTAACAGCAAGTTCGAGTTATTTAATAACGCCCTAGCGATAGCAACCATTTGTTGCTGACCACCTGAAAGCGTGCCAGCCCGTTGGTTTTTGCGTTTTAATAACTCAGGAAATAAGTTATAAACAATGTCGTAATTTGGTTGTTTATCGCGCTCAGCTAACTTTAAATTCTCTAATACAGTTAATGTTGAAAAGATTTCTCGATCTTCTGGCACAAAACTAACACCAGAGCGTATAACTTCGTGTGCCTTAAGATTTGATATCTCCTTTCCAAACAACTTTATGCTGCCAACTCGAGGTACTAAACCAACAATAGATCGAAGCGTCGTTGACTTACCGACACCGTTTCTTCCTAATAACCCAGTTACAACTCCAGGCTCAATCCCAAAATTAACACCCTGCAAGATGTGTGATCCTCGAATGGTCACGTGCACGTCACTTAGTTCCAGTGCTTTTTCTTGAGTAACTTCTAAATTCATAATGACTTACCCAAATAAGCACTTTGTACAGTTGGATCTTTGACAACTGTTTGCGGGTCAGCACAAATAAGTAATTCACCTTGATGCATTACTGCTACCCGATCTGCAAGTCCTAAAACTACATGCATATGGTGCTCAACCATCAATACTGTTCGGCCATAATCGCGAGATAGCGATCTGATAATTTCAGTTAGAACTGGCACATTCTCAACTGACATACCCGCCATTGGTTCATCGAGCATAACTACTTTCGCGTCACTTGCGAGCACAATGGCAATCTCTAATCGTCGTTTATCGCCATGAGAAAGCGCGCCGGCTGGAGTAAATCGCTTATCAGCTAATCCAACTGCTGCTAGTGCTTCTTCTGCTTTAGCAATTGCTGGTTTAAAACTATATGCCCGTCTAGTAATGCGCATTGATCCGCCCATTGCAGCTTCGGCCGCAAGGCGGACGTTTTCTAAAACTGGCAATAAGGTAAAAACACTTGAGGTTTGAAAAGTGCGACCTAAGCCTTTACTTGCTCTACTTGCCGGAGATTCATTGGTGATGTCATCATCACCTAAATAAATTTTGCCTCTAGTAACTGGTCTTAATCCAGAAATTAAATTAAATAAACTTGTTTTACCGGCGCCATTTGGACCAATTACGCCTAATGTCTCTCCAGCTATTACTTCAAGAGAAACGCCTTCAACAATCTTGGCACCACCAATTGCGAGGCTCAGATCTGAAACGCTTAATGCAGCGTTACTAGTCACTGAGCCTCGCAATCTTAAGGTAGTTGTTAGTTTGTTGTTCTTAGTTCAGCGGTGGCGCTGCGTTTGGATACAACTTAACTAGTTTTGGAATGAAGTTTGCACCTTCACGAACCAAGCGGCTTTGATACATTGGCTGAATCAGCGCATGATCTTCCTTACGGATTTGTGAAATGCCCTTCATTGAAGTGAACTTCCAACCCTCTAGACCCGCAATCATTGCATCAACGCTAGTTACGCCAGTTTTCTTGTCTGCTTTTTGGCTTAGCGCTTGAACGATCATCTGGGCAGCAGTAACACCATCTGGGGTGAATAAGTCTTCACCATAGAAAGGTGCCAATGTTGGATTTGCTTTCTGATAGTCAGCTCGCAGAGCCTTACCAATTGCATTTGTTGATGCTCCTGGGAAATAGCTGCTTGAGTAGATAACGTTTTCGCTACCTAGTAACTGACCAAAGATTGGGTATGCAGAAGTTTGGGCAAGACCAGTAACAATTGGAGTTTGTCCCAAGACACCCTGTTGGCGCATTGCAGTCCACATGGCTAGAGATGTTGCAGTGTTAGACCAAGCAACGAACACAGTATTTGGATTTGATTGTCGCAAACGCAATACATCTGCTGTGTAATCAGCTTGAGTCCCAGTTACTTTCTGACCAACAACAATTGCGCCTGGGAATATTTTTGGTGCGGCTGCAATATATGCATCACCAAAAGCATTATCTTCTACGAACAGCACAATTCGCTTGCCAACTAGATTGTTACCTAGTGCACCCTTAATTGGAATTAGATCTTGTTCCGTTTGTACACCAGAGCGGAAGGTGTACTTATTCGAGAACTGACTTCCGCGCTGAGTAATTAGGAACTGCTTTGCAGGTCCTGAGATATAAAGAACTTTATTTTGCGCAGCAAGTGGTGCGAGCGAAAGTGCAACACCACTGCTTATAGTTCCAACCACAATCTTGCTACCTTTTCCAACGGCAGTCTTAAAGTGGGTGGTAGCAGTATCTGGTAAACCGCCATCGTCATATTTAGTAAGAACGATCGCCTGGCCATTTACAACCATTGTTCCTTTGGTGAAGTGCTTCAGTCCCCACTCCAGGCCTGCAACGTAGGCATCACCAAATGGCTTTAGGCCACCTGAAGTTGAAGAGATTACTGAAACTTCAACACAGCAAACATTTTTTGGTGCAGCAGTTGCTGCAGTTGAGCCCGCGAATACCAGCGCTGCGGATACACCAAGCGCTAATACATTGCGGAGCGTCTTTCGCACTAACATGCGAACTCCTTCTCTGACAGAGTGAGCCACCAGCTGGTGGCCCGAATAGAGACTACCTTGCCCTATGGGCTACTCCAAAATCAACACCTACTATCAGGTATGCCGATTTACTTTGTGCTTGGTTTAACACTCACAGAATTGAGTATTGAATTACCCACGAGTAGCATTTTGGCTATCTACGCACAGTAAAGGAAGGCGGTTATGCACGGCATTGAAATTGATCTAACTGGCAAGAAGGCAGCAGTTACAGGTGCAGCTAGTGGAATAGGTAAGGCAGTTGCCGAAAGTCTTGCTGCTGCAGGTGCAGAAGTTACTGTGATTGACATAAATGAAGAAGCAACGATTGAAGTTGCTAAACAAATTAATGGCGTTCCATTGGTTTTAGATTTGTCTGATAGCAAAAAAGTTGAACAAATTAAATTAGATGTTGATATTTTAGTTAATAATGCAGGCTTACAAACTGTTTCAAAAGTTGAAGAGTTCGATCCTGAGCGATTTGCTTACATTCATCGGGTAATGTTGATTGCACCATTTTTATTAACTAGAAATGCGATTGCTGGTATGTATGAAAGAAAATGGGGAAGATTAATTCATATCTCCTCTGCACACGGGCATCGTGCATCCCCCTATAAGTCTGCATATATTTCAGCAAAACATGGGCTTGAAGGTTTTTCAAAAACTATTGCATTGGAAGCAGGACCATTTGGTGTTACCTCAAACACAATTGCACCTGCATATGTGAGAACTCCTTTAGTTGAAAAACAGATTGAGTCTCAATCTAAAATACAGGGCATATCAGAGGCAGAAGTAATTGAAAAAATTATGCTAACTGCACCAGTAATCAAAAGATTGATTGAGCCAAAAGAAATCGGAGACATTGCTTTGTTCCTATGTAGTGAATCAGCTGGAATGATGACCGGCACATCCGTAGTGGTTGATGGTGGCTGGTTAGCTCGATGACATCAATTACACCAACAAAGAAACATTTAGTTGATGTTACAGGTGGGCAGTTGGCTGTCTATCAATATGGCGAAAAAACGGATCGCTCAATTTTGGCAATTCATGGCATCACTTCTAATCATTTAGCGTGGCAGCATTTAGCAGCCCATGCCATAAATTCTGGTTACACGGTTTATGCGCCAGATTTGCGTGGTAGAGCAAGTTCAAATCATTTGCCTGCACCTTTTGGAATGAAAGCACATGCAGCTGATATGGAAGCGACGATTAACCAGTTAGAAATTCATCAGCCAATAGTGATAGGCCATTCCATGGGTGGATTTGTTGCAATAGCGCTTGATTACTTTTATCCAAATCAAGTAAGTCAGATTGTGTTTATTGATGGTGGGTTACCTCTTGCTTTGCCGCCTGGTATGACTGTTGAGCAAGTGTTGCCGCTAGTGCTAGGTCCAGCTCTCGCTCGGTTAGCAATGACTTTTGCGTCGCAAGAAGCATATATAGATTATTGGCGAGCACACCCGGCTTTTGATTCTGGAATATCAACCGAGATGGTTAACTACATTAAGCACGATTTAGTGGGTAACGCGCCAGAATTAAAGCCAAGCACTAATCCCCAGTGCGTTACTGAAGATTCAGTTGATTTATGGTCGAGTGATTTGATTAATCAAGCACTATTAAATTTAGATCGAAATGTTCTAATGTTTAGAGCTGTACGTGGCTTACAAAATGAACCTACTGGTCTTTATCCAGAAGCACTTCTTTCTGATTTATCGAAAAAGTATCCAAAAGTAAAAATCTTGACTATTGCAAATACAAATCACTACGATATTTTAATGAGCGATTATGGTGCTAACGAGATTGCAAGTTTGATTTCACTTTAACCAAATTTAGTTGTTTTGTATGGCTTACCAAACTTGTCATAGGTAATCCAATTCCCTACCTGTTCGCCCAATTTAAGCTCGCCAATGCGCAGCTTCGTGCCATCTTTGCGATACCACTGCCATTTTCCATGCAATTTTGCAGATTTAAATCTTCCCTCCGCTTTAAGTCGACCGTTTTCATAAAACTCTAAGTACTCACCGGACTTCTTTGGAAAACTTGCATTGATTTCAGATATTCGAAACTTTATCAGTTTCTTTACTAATGCATGCGGGATTTCTTTACCTAACGGAAACTTGATAGTTCCTTTGCTAATCTCATATTTTGCCAAATCTTTTGCTAGTGCTTTCGTCGCAGAGCCAGAATTAGGAAAAATACTATTATGATTTTTAAATCCATCAAAGGAAATAAGGTTAACGCTATGAATTTTTATGGTTGCTAAGTTATAAGAGATAGCTTCAGTTGCGTTTGGTAATAATTTCAATAACAAATCTCGCAGGTTTAAGAGTATTTCTGCTTGCTCCTTTGGTAATCGTGCCAAATGCTTATCAATTACTGAGCGAGCCATAAAGAGAGCGTAATCATTGCTGCATCGCACCAAAAGTAAGGCGCGCCCTCTACGCTTAGCCAATGGTCAAGATCGGAGCGCACGTCTCCCCTGGAAATGTGGTTACTGAAGCACAGGTGCGTGGTGCAGATATTGTTCAAGTTTTCTTAGGCAACCCGCAATCTTGGTCTACTCCTACTTTTTCACATGCTGGTGGATCAGCCGGAATGAAGCAAGCACTCCTTGATGCAGGTATTGATGCTTACGTTCATGCTCCGTATTTAATTAACATCCCTACCACTAATAACAAAGTACGAATTCCCTCACGTAAAGCTCTACAACAAACAGTTGATGCTGCCTTTGAGATTGGCGCAAAGGGTGTGATTGTGCACGGTGGCCACGTGCCCAAAGAAGATGATCCAGCTGCAGGGTTTGCTAATTGGAAAAAAGCAGTTGATCAATTAGATATGAAAGTACCAGTATTTATTGAAAATACAGCTGGTGGTGAACGCGCCATGGCTCGAACACTTAAAGCGATTGCCAAACTTTGGGAGCAAGTCGGACATACTGATATTGGTTTTTGTTTTGACACTTGTCACGCTTGGGCTGGTGGAATTGATTTAACTGATGCGGTGACAAAAATTAAATCCATTACTGGCCGAATAGATTTAGTACATGCAAATGACTCAAAAGATGCTGCAAGTTCTGGTCGGGATCGCCATGCCAATATCGGACAGGGCAATATTGAGTTAGCTCAACTAATTGCAGCAATAAAAACTGCCAATGCACCAGTAATTACTGAAACACCAGGTGATGAACAAGAACAAGCAGCAGACATAACACTCCTGCGCTCTCGTTTAGGTTAAAGATGCAAATAGTTAAATTAACTGAATCTGAATATCAAAATTACTTATCAACAAAATCAGATTACTCTTTTCTACAAACGCCAGCTTGGGGAAAAATCAAAACGGGTTGGAGTTATGAACTAATTGGCTTTAAAACAGATAAATTGATTGGTGTTGGATTGGTGTTGTATAAGTCTGTGCCGATATTTAAAAAATATAAACTTGCTTATTTGCCAGAAGGTCCAGTTCTTACCTGGGATGATTTTGATTCTTCAATTTTGTTAGAATTAGCAAAGTACCTAAAAGCAAAAAATTGCTTTCTAATGAAATTTGGACCAAAAGCGCTACTGCACCGTTATAGTAATGAATCCCTCAAGTCTGGCTTGGCAGATGAAAAGGTACATTCCATAAATCAACTAGAACCCGTAGAAACACAACACATTGATCTGAAACAAAAACTTATATCAATGGGGTTTAATCAAGAAACAACTGAAGGTTTTGGTGATGTGCAGCCCAGATTTACATTTGAAGTTGATTTAAAAAGAAGCGAACAAGATATTTTGGATGACTTTAATCAACAATGGCGCAGAAACATTCGCAAAGCTGAATCTGTAGGTGTGCGCGTTCGGGTAGCCGATATTTCTGAATTGACAAAGTTTTATCAAGTTTATTTAGAAACTGCTAACCGAGATGTATTTAGTCCAAGATCTTTAAGTTACTTTCAAAATTATTTAACCCAGTTTGGCAAACAAGCAAAACTCTATCTTGCTGAATTTGATGGAAAAGTAGAAGCTGGTGCTATCTGGGTTGCAGCCCC
>Ga0194117_10005637_pt1 | contig 11314 bp, 6 predicted proteins | sample TA2MahsurfametaG_FD_160579 | JGI IMG/M metagenome (GOLD analysis project Ga0194117, IMG submission 160579) | Freshwater microbial communities from Lake Tanganyika, Tanzania - TA2015009 Mahale N1 surface | ecosystem: Environmental > Aquatic > Freshwater > Lake | place: Tanzania: Lake Tanganyika...
TGTACCTTGCTTAATCTGATAACAAAAATCTGACAACTCCTGAAATATCCTCAGGAACTCCCAAACGAGTAACTCCCATACTCTGAATTGCTTTTTTCTCATTTTTCCATAAGGGTTGACTTAGTTGAGTCTTAATCAAACCTGGACACACACAATTTACTCTTATTTAGTCTTGAAGAAGCTATTTTGCAAGTATTTTAGTCATTGCAACTAATGCTGTTTTCGTTATCGCGTAGTGACCGAATAGTGTGCTGGGCTCATAGGCTACATAGCTAGCTAATATGACAATAGAGCTTCCCTTTTGTTTTTGGAGATGAGGTATAGCTTCTTGAATTAACAAAAAAGTAGCTTTGTAGTTGATTTAGAGCATCTATTGTATTTGTTGTTCATTACCTGTTAGGAAAGGCCCTATTTGATTAGAGATTGCTGCATTAGGCACTAAATAATCTATTCTGCCGTATTTTTTCAAAGTTTAATTGATCAGATTAGTCCTATCATCTTTCTTACCAACATTACAGACTATTCCGTAAGCTTAGTATCCCTTGGCAGCAAATTAACTCACAGTTTGATCGATGTGCTTACGATCTCTGCTTGAGATGATGACTTTGACGCCCTCTTTAGCCAAAGATTAGGCTATGGCTTTTCCGATTCCTGTTGAGGATGCTGTAATTATTGCTACTTTTCCTTTCATATGTATTTAATTTAATATCAAAATACGTCATAGAGTTTGGAATTCTAAAAGATAATTGAAGTTTAAATCACAACTTTAAATCAGCTCAAAAGTCCCTATTAATATCCCTTTCGATTTTAAGTTTTATTCAAGTCTTTCATAATATAAAACACAGATAACAACTTTTACACTAAAAATAACTCTATATTTTTTATTATAATTTGCAAAAATAAAGTTGAGAAGGAGCAAAATGTTTTATTACATCTTTATAAAATAAAAACTCTTATGGTGCACTTTATGATTTGTTTTTGGTTTGATTGTATTAAGCTAATAAACTTTGAATAAATAATGAACGACTGCTCTAATCTCAAAAATATAATCATTTGAAGAAGGCAACCACATATAATTTATTTTTTAGAAAAAATCTGCGATATACTTCAGAAAATTTCAGAGATCTCCAAATTTTAAAACTCATTGCTTTTAATTGTTGGATAATTCTCAAGATTACAAAGTGGATGATGCTTGCCGTACATTAAAACGAGCTTTGACGATAAATTTTTGTTTTTCTAACTCACTAAGATTTGAAAACATTATGGTATACCCAAGCTAGAAATTGTAAAAATATTCTTTACATTTTATTAAAATTTAGAAAAAGAAGGAATTATTTTAGGAAAAACTAATTCCCATAGTGCACGACATATGAGTTTGTGAAGACATCGAGAATCTTCTATAAGACCGTAAAGATTATAAGTTGCTCAAAAATTAAAGAATTGAGTTTTATCACCACATTACTTAAACTTTGGTCAAGCCTCTCAAAGCATTGATGGAAGATTGGAAGAACTCAGGAATTTGTAGGGGATGCAAGGCTACATACAAGACTTGAATGAGTTTTTATTAAATATTGTTCAATGAAGTCGTCAATGGTGAAATTCCCGAGTAACTTAGACCTCGAATGCTACTAGTAATAATAGAGTAGTTCTAAAGATGTTTGGCTTAGTTAGAAGTAGCTGAAAAATGCATAGTCAAAAAATGATAGCTTTATCAATTATTTAAGAATTTTTGCTTAATTTATGTGACTGCTCAACCAAACATGAGTTCTATACACAGATCAGAAAAATATCTTCAAGCATATGCAAAATCGAAAGTCCATCCAAGCATTTAAATTCTTAAGACCCTCGCAGATTGGGGGAATTTTGCAATCAAATCTATCAATCTGAGTGTGTGAAATAGAGGTGAACGTGGAGTCTGGAATCAGTACCAATTTAACTATCATTGAAGATAGGCATAAGTCTGTCTAAAAACCTTGATAAAATTTTCAAAGATTTCATCCTTGTATTGATTATAGAGGGCATACGGAATATTATCCTATAATCTTTCTTACCAACATTACAGACTGTTTCTTCAATCCTCTTCTTAACTAGTAATTACAAAAATCATCTTTTGATAGATTGATCTTGTTATTTGCATATTTTTATTATAGCTATTTTTTAATCTAGTATTTCTTATGATGATTAATATGGAACATGATAAAAATATAATATTTGGCCCATAAATCTAAAAGAAGAGGAATGTAACATTGCAAAAGCGTGAAAATAGTCTATTTCTTGATTTATTTAAAAATGAGAATTAAAATATAGCATTAAAAGAATAAAAGATTTTCAAACTAATGACTCTGATGAATCTTAATAATTATCTCAGGTTTTATTTTTGTTTGAATATTTTGGAGTTAAAAAAAATAAATTCTTTTATCTCAATTGTTCGAAATACTGAGGTTATATTAGAAATCGAAACAGCCATAGAGGATTCTTATAAATTTTATGCAAAAACTTGCAATTGCCTTCCTCCTGCTGCTTTGCCTGCAACCAAGCCATGCATAGTTTGTAACCTTCATACCACAAATTTCAGTAATAAGGTATGCAAGATAGCCACAGCCTAATTCTTCAAACCTTAAAAAGATAGCTAACAAAACTCAGCCATCCGCTTCACAACAGCCTTTAACTCAAAAATCAAAAGTAACTTCTTAATTTAATTCTGCTAAATCAAGGGCTGATACTAAAGCAATTGATATTGTTTCACCTCCTCCGAAACTAGGAAAGAAACGCATTTTACAAACGAGTTGCTTCATTTTGAAATTAGACTGGGCTTGCAGATCTGGAACTCCTTTCGAAAGTTGTGCAGGTAGCATTCTATGGAACGGTAAAGTTATTAAATCCATAAATCCTTCTGACTACGCAATTCACAATACTTCCCGGCCATTAAAAGCAGTAATTGGTCGAAATACTCTTCAATTTAGAGGATAAGGTACTTCTGACACTTTTGGCTTGACTATAGACAATGTAAAACTTATTAGACATGGTAGTACCTTCAATGTCGTCGTAAATGGAGAATTCGAACTGCCTTCCACTGATAAGGGGTTCAAATTTTTCAATAATATTCCGGGATGGTCAGGTGAGAATCTTGAAATCGGTAATGGTAAGGTCTATAACCCTGATTGGAATTCACAAGTTTGCGAATTAGATGGAAATAGAAACTACGTACTGACTCAATATTTTGATTTTGATTGTGAGTTTAACACATTAGAAAAATCAAAATGTGCATGTATAAATCAAGTTGCATGCTCACCTGCCAACTGATTTATTCACAATTTTATCATCAATCTATTTTAAAGTTTGATTTATTAGGAATCATGATGGCCCTATTCAATATAAAAAGCGTTGTTTTATGAGTTAAAAATAGAAAAAGATATATTTCAACCCTTTAAAACTAGCTAATACTAAACAACATCTATTATTTCATAGTATTCTTGGTGAATGGGATTCACATACAACTCTTTTCTCTCTAAAACGGGTATATTCTAAAGGTTATTCAAGCTTATATTCTAAATTAAACCTTTTTACTATGAAATTAATACTATATCTGCTTTAATAAATTGATTTACCGTCAAATCCTCCTTCAATGACTTTTTAAAATAAGGTAGTTTTCTAAATTTGTTTCAATAGAGGTTCCAAAAAAGTCTTGCATTCATTTAGGGATGATGATTAAGACATACATTCAGGGTAAGGAAATTATTTTAAAGTAAAGTTGCAAAGATTTAAAGCTTATCAGGAATTCAGAGGTAAGTGAACTTCAAGGTAATTAGGAAAAAACTTTAAGAAATATTTAAACTTCAACTCTGAGCGATAACAGTAATCATGATCTACATATAATTGATGTCGATTTTACTTTTGTTATAAAATTTTTCGACCTATTGGATTTGATAAGGGAGTGTTTATTGTTTATAATTAGAGTATAAAACTCTTATAAAACGCAATAATTTTAATGTTGTTGGAGAAGGTTTAATTGATAGATTTATGGATGAAATACTCAAAGTTGATGTTTCCTGCCAATAATTCGTGCCAATCTATAAATAAATCAAGGATAAATAATTATACAACTTTAGAATCATACCTAATGAAAGAAATATGAACATTTAACTTTAGGAAGGAGTCTCTAGATTAAATTCAGCCAGAACTGAAAGTTATTAATTTTGTATTTTGATGGTTTAAATTTTGAATTATTCAAATTGAATCAACATAGTTGAGTGCAAAACTTATGAAGAAGTTAGAATCGAGTAAATAGATACCAAAAGGATTCGGCTAACGGGTCTTTTTAATATTTTTAATCAAATGATTCGAAATAGATTATAATAAAAGTTTAGCAACATTCTTTCTTAGCTTCAAAAAATGATAACTTACTCTTTTGGACAATTTCGGTTGCAAGTGAGATCCCCCAATAAAATTCTGGCAAAAAACCCAACTTTAAGTACTCAAAAGTTTTTTGATTGCTGTAATAATTCAGAAGTAGAGGGACCCCAGGTGAATTAAAAAAATGTTTCAATGACTCGGTATAAAATTTCGATGAAATAGTTGAAGAGAAGGAAATTATAGTCGACCTTGAACTAGCAGAGTCAGTCTAGAAGCAAAAGTAAGAAGACAGTAGCATCCAATAAAACTTCCTTTAAAAATTTCAAAACTAAAAATCATCAAATGGTCAAAGCGCCATAAGGTCTACCCACAAATTATCAAATTGAGAAGAAATAAATCAAAATGTAGTTGAGCTAAACAAGAATTCAAGAAAAACCAACACTCAGTAATTTTAACACTACAAATTATGTTGTAGGTGAATGTTTAGTTGAGCCACAAGATACTAAACTCATTTTTGAATAAAATCAATAAATCAATCCCACAATAGAGCAATAACTCAATACTTTATTAAATTCAAAAGTTGAAGGGTCCTCAAAAACAAAAGTTAAGAGATAGCATAAAAATAAGCACAAACTTTAAAAAAACTTAGGATAAAAGGACCTTAAATAATTAAAACCCTATGCAAACTTTTCATTTGGGCAAAGACAAAAGTAGGAGTATCTCAATAAAAACCAGGACAATTTGAGTTGCAACAGATAGCAGCCAAGCATTCAAAAGCTAAGGGAGTCCAAAATAGAGAATAAAAAACTTGAGATATATTAAATAGATAGTAAAATAGAGCAGGAGTTGAATCAACTAAGTGAGGAATAAAAGAGCAAATTTAGAGGCACATTTCAAAAAAAATCAATGAACCACTTGGTTGGAAAAGGGGGAAATACTATTAATAAGAAATAATCTTAGCATAACTATCCGAAGAAATCTATGATAATAGATACTCTTAAAGTTGTAACATAGAAATATAAGCACTCCAAAGAGGCCAATTTAGTCGCTTGATTTTGATTTAATATTTACTATGCTTCTTAATTTCCTATAAACAGCAAGTTTTCAACTGGATATACTTTAAAAATTCATGTAAAAATATCATAGAATAAATTGAATGAGTTTAAATCATAAAACTTTCAGTTTATACGCACTTGATTTTTTACTTTTCTGCCTCGCGATGTAGTCTATTTAGGATTGGCTTGAGTATTACTTGGTCCAAACAAGCTCTTGGTTTCTTATATGTTTGGAGCAAATAAGTTACGACTAAACATTCGGGATGCTTCTGCATTACCAGCAAGTAAACTACCAAAAGGTTTATTGCTCTAAATCTGTTAACTGCGAACTTGGAGATCATTATTGACTGTGCTAATATTGTAACTTCCGGGAGCTGAAAAAATGTTGGCTCTATCAGAGGATAAATGGGTTAATTGAGAATGAACAGGTGTTACGGCAAAAAACGGAGCTTGTTGAGTCGATTGAAGTTGTTGTGGTTGACCAACTGCAGCAGAAACATAGGGATTTGAAGGGATGAGATTCTGAAAGAAACCTGATTGAGGTTGCTGGGGAGCTTTTAGAGATTAGGTAGGTGTGAAGATATTAGGTATGGATTATTTTTGATTGTTAGAAAAGAAAGTCGAGCCGATAGTTGGTGCTGCTTGTGGAGGTACAGATGGGAAAATAGAGACAGGATTTAATTTGATTACATCATCAAATTTGAGAGGGCTGACGTTTTGTTTGATAAACGGATTTTACTTTATGCCACTTTTGTTTTATACACTTTGATTTTCAATTGAGTTAGATGACTTTTATTACTATTTGACATTTTTTTTAGGTGTTGAAAACGGCTAATTTAATTGCTATTTTTATTTTTTAGGCGAAAATAAGGGTATTTTGGGTTCTACCAGAGATTAACTTCTTTATACATTTTCTTACACTCGAGGAATCAATCTTTAGCTGGCTTCATTTTATAGTTAGTTACTATATATATGATCTTTTACTTTTATGGTATTACCTCGAGTTGTGAATTGAGCGAGTTCTATCCTTAATTTGCAGAAACTTATATTACATTTAATCTTTATCTTTATTAAGCCTGTTTTCTGGCTCTCTCCTACGCCTACCTTTACTACCTTAGTCTATTTTCTTATTCAGCTTGTCTTTGTCTCTCAAGCCTTTCAAGTTCTTGCAATCTTTCTTGCTCTCTTTTTATTCTTGCTTCTTACTATTGTCTCTATCTTCTTTCTTTGAAAAATTGTTCACTTTGCTTCTAAAATACCTCCATAACTTTTTCTACACAATAGATAGGAGGTTTATCTTACTCAACATGAAATTTTTTTCTTGGGCGTCTGCTCTAAACTATTTATCTTTTTCTCTTCCACATGTCAACAATTTTTTTATGATTGCCTTTAATACCATTTGTATATGAATCGATTCCTAGAGATTTTAGATAATCTTAATGAGATTGATAAAGTGGTTCTTTTTATGGCTTGCGGGGTACCTAGTTGCCCTTTCTTCCTGCTTGTGAAATTTCGGCACAATCGAGCATGGCTTGATTATAAATTTCCTCAAAGTGCCTGGTGACTGACGGAGACTAATTAAGAATATTTTCGATTAAACGAGAATCATCAGGATATTGTGGTTTTGGACGTGTTAATTTGGTATTTATTTTATAATTTTACAGTTAATGCCAATTTATTTTATATTTATTTTAACCAACCTTTTTTTCTTACTCTGATAAACTATTCATACCACGAGGTTTGATTTGGATTGGCGAGATTTGATTATTACTTAACCTTATCTATGCTTATTTATTCTCTCCTGCTTCCTCTTCAGATTTAAAACCAGCAAAATTTATTACACGGCCATGGCTTTGGGCCTAAGATTATCTTTGTTCTTAGAGTTAGTTCCTTTCTTGTATTCTATTATCAACCGGGACTGTTTGTCTCTACTTCATAAGGTATTTAGAGACTTTGCTAAGATTATCAATTAAAAGAGAACTAACTTTTTTGACAGAGGAAATCACTCTACTAAAAATACTGACAGTAGAAGGAAAGGCTTAACGAAATTTGGCTATTAGTTGTTTACGTCTCTCAGCCTAGGTCTGTTAGTCAGCTGAACTCATTCGATTATGTTACATATAATCTCAAATAAATGAGTAACATCTTAAACAAATACCTATTTTAAAATTTGTATTAGCTCTATATCCTTTTATAATTATAAGAGATGTCAGTCTTACTCGAAACCTCTTTTGGAGATATTGTCATCGATCTTTTTGTAAACAAAGCTCCGAATGCTTGTCTCAACTTCATCAAACTTTGCAAAACCAAACATTATAATAACTCTCTGGTTGCTGAAATTCAAAAAAGTAGACATTCTCTAACTCAGACTATGTAGCATACGTCAAGCCAGATAAGCCAACTACAATATGGAATTAAACAGGCATCAAAATGCTATATTTCAAAGATGAAGTTGATATTGAGAAGAAGATGAATTAACTTGGTTTAATAGCAACAGCGAATACTGGGCCAAATCTTAATAATAGTGAGTTTTTCATTACGCTTACTAAGGCAAATTTGACTTCTTTGTTCGGAAAGCATACTATTTTTGGTAAAGTTTAAGAAGGATACGATGTACTACGAAAAATTAATGATACCTACGCTGATAGTCAAAACAGGCCTCAAATGAATATCAGAATTTTACACACTTTTGTACTCGATGATCCTTTCGAGGACTTAATTAACATGAAAATACTTAGTCGTAGTCCTTCACCGATAAAAAACTCAGATCGGCTAGAGGCCATTGAGCATTTGGAAATGTTGTAGAAATGTAAATCATAAAAAGAGATTATCGAAGCAACTCGTGAACAAAAAGCCAAAAAGCAGGCTATGACATTGTAGATACTGGGAGATCTTCCAGATTCAAATCTGAAACCACCTGAGAATATTTTGTTTATTTGTAAATTAAATCCCCTTACTCAATAAAAGGATTTATAAGTAATATTCTCACGTTTCGGCCCCATTAAAAGTGTATAGATAGTTAGGGACTGGAAAACAGGTCAAAGTCTTCAGTATGGTTTCATTGAATTCTAAAATATAACATCATGTGAATAAGCTTACTTAAAGATGAACAATGTTATAATAGATGACAGAAGAATTCAAGTTGATTTTTCACAATCTGTTTCAAAATTACTGCATAGAAATAAGGGTGTCGGAATAGTCAACAATAAGCCCAAATTTGGAGAGCCTGAATAAAAAAGAAGATAGCTTTTACCCAAAGCAGTGACTGGAGGCAAAGATACACGCTAAAAGTATTAGCTCATCATCTCCGGTCAGTAGTCATCGAGACATAAAGAATCAAGGAATAGATAGAGAAATGATTGGTAATCTTAAAAGAAATAAAAAAATTTAAGATACGCTGAAAGCCGCTAAGAAAGAGAATATATGGAATAGAGAAAGAAGAAACACAAAAGGTCGAGATCGCGCTCGGATTCAGAGAGGCACCATAAAAAGAAACATAAGGATCGTAGCAAATCTCGTTCAAATGAAAGAAGATAGAGGCACAAGTAGAAAAAGTATCGAATAGAAAAGGGTAGTTCAAACTAGAAAAGATATTGATGATTTAGTTCGTTTGTTAATGAAAGTTCATAGATACACAGAACTATTTGCAGATAATTAAACTATTTTAAATTAAAAAATATATAATCACTTTAAATTCGTCTTTATGTAAAGATTCAATCTTAATAATTCTTCTGCCTCCGTTTGTTACACACTACTAAAAATATTTATTAGATCGATGGTAATAACTATAAATATTCGGCGGAAGAAAATAGTTATGACAATAACTTTGTAAATATATTTTGATAAAACCATTACTCCAAGATACAAGTTAATTTAGTATTTTATTAGTTGTTTATAATGTAGGCAGGAATAGTTGTAGGTGGACCTGAAAATATGGCACCATAAGTCAATGTCGGAAGTCAAGGAAACATTAATATGGGACAAGGAAGTATGGGTTACGGCAACACGGGATAGGTAAATATTGGACAACAAGTACTGATGGGTTTTGGTAATGTAAGCCACGGAAATATTGAAGGTCCTGCAAGCATGAACATAGTTGAAGAAAATATGGGTCATAACAACATGGGAAGCATGATTCAAGGGAATATGGGACAAATAAATATGGGTTTTGGTAATATGAATCACAATAACATGGGAATAGGAAATATGGGTCATGGTGACATGGGTCATTGCAACATGGGAGGTAATGGAATGAACCCAGAAGAAATGAGACGTCATCAAAAGGCACAGGAGAAATTTCAGAGAGATGCTATGAATTTCCAAAGATAGAACAGTCGACCAAACAATTTCACCTCTATTGGTAATGTAGATACGTACGGTCATGGCGTTCATCACAACCCTAACAAATCCAACTTTACGAGTAATTTTTTGATGAGATAGTTCCAGTAAAAAATCCTTACTATTCTGGAAATTCACACTCACGGCCACTTGCTGGTGTGTGTTCTAAATGCTGCCAAGTTATGTGATATTCAATGTAGTTAACTAACCCTAAATTTATAATCTTATTAATAATTAATTTAAAAAACTTTTTACTATCTCTACAAGTTCAGACGAGGGCTCCAGAGCCGTCAGAAGTAGGAGTGTTATTTGAATATTCACCTTTTAATTTTGATAAGCTCCGCTTGTTTAAAATATATTTTTTATTTTATTTTATTCTACAAATTTTTAGTAAGTATTATGCTAAGAGTTTCAATTTTTAATTTTTTGGAAAGATATCATATTATGAAGTCAATTTAAATGCCCCCACGATGTCACAGACTGATAATTTTCAAAAAGATTTTTGATTCTCCAAATTTTTCTAATTCGCTAATACAATTCTAAGGTTATATTTGAAGAGATCAGTCTAGCTTGACATACTTTGATCATATTAGTTTTGGTTTCGGACTTTAAGTTTAGTCTATAAATCGTTAATAACTTTAAACGACGAAAAATGATGAATCCAAATCTTAATAAGCATCATATTCTAATTAAAAATGCTGAATTGATGATTTTCGTGTCTTCGATGGAAAAAAATTTTTTTATATAAAATATTTTTATTTTTTTGTAGATTCGATATTATTACGTTTTTGTCTGTTGAGTAAAGAGTGTAGAAACAAATGAGGCTTTGATAGCTAATTATCTTTTCTGGAAGATAAATAAAATTGCAAGACTTTTAATCTATTCTTTTCTAAATTTATCTATAAAATGGTAAGGTCCAAATTAGTCTAGTTTCTAAAGCACATTCATACACTTTTTAATATAGAAGAATGAAGGTAATAACTAAAGTTACTTACATTTTAGACTCTTACTATTTATATATATTTTTTAGATTCATATCTCCAACAATCGGCTTAATTTATTATTTTATTAGCTGTTTATAATGCACGGAAAACCATGTAAAGGTGGGCCCGGAAATATGGGAGGCCACGGAAACATGGGAAATATGGGAAACATGGGACAAGGAAATATCGGTCAAGGTAGCATGGGACCAGGAAACTTAGGTCCAAAGAATTTGGGCCATGGTAACATGGGTCAAAAAAATATGGGCAATAGTAACATGGGAGGCCATGGAAACATGGGAAACATGGGACACATGGGACCTGAAAATATGGGTCATGGAAATATGGGCAACACCAACTTTGGTCATGGCAATATGCGAGGTCATGGAAACATGGGAAACAACGGGCATGGAAATATGGGTCATGGAAACAACGGCCACGGAAATATGGGTCATAGCAAAATGGGAGGTAATGGAATGAACCCAGAAGAAATGAGACGTCATCAAAAGGCACAGGAGAAATTTCAGAGAGATGCTATGAATTTCCAAAGATAGAACAGTCGACCAAACAATTTCACCTCTATTGGTA
>Ga0194117_10005642_pt1 | contig 11306 bp, 10 predicted proteins | sample TA2MahsurfametaG_FD_160579 | JGI IMG/M metagenome (GOLD analysis project Ga0194117, IMG submission 160579) | Freshwater microbial communities from Lake Tanganyika, Tanzania - TA2015009 Mahale N1 surface | ecosystem: Environmental > Aquatic > Freshwater > Lake | place: Tanzania: Lake Tanganyika...
AAAACAGAAAATATTTAATAATAATCATTTATTATTGCATATAATTATTGTGCAAGTATTTATCTGATGGATTAGCTGTTCGAACCAAGCCAACCCAGCACAAGGCTTGAACTTCACTCTATTTTTACCAGAAGTAACAGCCTCTCTTCCAATAAAATTGCGAATGATTTTGTCCCTTTTTACCAAGAGAGAGACAAATTAGGAAGACTCATTTCAAGAGAACAATACCAAAATAAACATGTTTCAGTCAAATAGTAACAGTCAAAAAATAATAAGGCACTGAGTCCATAAATGGCAGCGAATCAAAGAAGCAAATCCTCCGACAAAACGGTTGAAAAAATGTTCAAAATAAATACTCTTCGGCAGGTAGCAAGTTCAAGATCAATATTGAAATTAAAAATTGCAGTTCCTAATACAAAGTCAACTACTCCAGAAGTTGGATACTATGATACTGCAGAAATCAGCAAAAAAATTAAGATTAGTAAAGGCAACTTTATTGAGATTAAAAGTTCTAAACCTTCTTAAAAAGACAATAAAAAACAGAAAAAAATATCAAACTTGTTAATAAATAAGTTGGGATTCCAAAATGAAAAGAAATTAGTCAAGGATGATAACATAGATGTCCGTGAAAAAAGTACCCCATTTTTTATTATAGTTTAGTTGAATCCAAATCTCCCATAACTCTAAAATTTCCATAGGATGCAAAAACTTCAGATGTAAATTAAAGGCAATTTCTAAAAAGATCACCTACGGTTCAAAGATATGATGAGATCGTCCTTAGTGCTTGCTAATAAAATTAAAAGGGAACTTTAGTTAGATTGAATGTATTAACAACTGATCATTTTCAGAGTATTATTATATCTTGAAAATTTTTATATAGAAAATTAGCAACTATAGCAGTTATCGAGCAGTTATCCACACAAAATACTCTTGTCGAGGTTTGAAAGTTGGAAAAATACATATATTACTGTCGGTAAAGCTTCATTTTTCTCTCTATAAGTTAAAATTGATTGAGAGGGTGTTTATAAACATAAAATGAGGGCAATTATTCGAAATTTCCCACATAGTTGACATCGTATATAGTCGATTTTTTTTATTCATCTTAACAGAAAAGCAAAGTAGCTGAGAGTTTACCAGATTTTTAGAAGTTAGGTATCTAAGAGGCGACTGAGAGATAATAAAATTTGGTAAAATGATTCTCTCAAATTTCTCCAAAAACAACATGAATAAAATAAAGCGTAAAATAGTAGAATAAATTAAATTGAATCTGTTAGTTAGTTACAAGTTTTTTTTAACCGACTATAACAAATTTTAAACATCTTACACTGTTTTATTTCATTCTTCACAGACCGAAAAAAATATATATATCTTCGATCATTTCTTGTAAAGGTCTCTTCATTTTGTCGATAGTCACCTCCCACATTTAATGTTGTACTATGATGTTATAATTTTTTCATTATGAAATACAAGAAAGAATTGCGTTGGCTCGCGTTCATGCTCGGGCCATTTATCGCGATCCTCGCTCTGCATGTCATAACTCCCTTACAAATAACGGCGAGCTGCTTCGACATATTTACTGAAGTTTTTGGCTTCACCTAATCAGGACTACATTTTAGAAATTCAGCACGATCTATGCATTTACAAAATTCTAGAATAATTCTTTCTTTTTACGAATAGATAGCAACTTAGCTCATCTTCTTTAAGAATATTTCTCTTGCGAAAATCAGTTCTAGGCGCTATCACAACAATACTTTGGTAAACCCATTTGGGATTAAATAAAATACTACAATTTCGTAAAATGATTAAAGTTAATTGAATTACTCCATATGGTTTGATCTCAATAATGAGTATCATAATATTCAAGAATTACCTTCCGACCTAACGTAAAACGTTAAGCATTATCTGTCAGTTGAACCTTTCATCAAAAGTTACTTCAAATTCAACAAAAAAACTTTTATTTAAAGCGTTTCTATGTTGTATAATAACGTAAACGAATCCATCTACTTCCAATATCCTATAGAAAGCACGCACACTTTTAATGATGCATATTTAAACTCTATTCAGACAAGATATACAACCATACTAAATATCTCTCACAATTTAGCATTTTTTTAATTTGATGCCAATGATTTAACTGATATGTCTGTTTGCATTAAATCAGAGACTTCTTCATTCCAATTCGCCATATGTATCAATGTAGGCATTTAAATTTTTGGTGATTACTTATGGCAGAAGTTGAGTCTCTTAAAAAGTTAGGTTTTTAATACCAAGGGCTATCTCTATATTGAAGGCATCTAAAAAAACAATTAGATTTTTAGTATTGTCTTCGAATATGATCAACATGGCTTCAGAAATATTCAGGTAGTTAACAGTTCTTACCAAATCGGCAGCTAAACTTTGAACACACTAGTTTCTCGGGTTTAGTAGTTATAATTCTTTACAATTTTTTAGAGTTAGGCTGATGTATACATCTCGAAGATAAAACATGTCCAACTTCCCAAAAATATACATGCTCCTCATTACGTAACAAATGTCGAAAGGGTTGCAACTATTTCAAAGTACTAAAGTGTATCAGGTAGACTAAACACTATAGTTGTGGTAACTATAATTCTCGTGACTATCTAAATCATAATTCTTGGTTTTGTATTGAAAAATTTACTCGATAGTGTTGAAAAGGGTCTATTTCAACTTGGCAATATGACACATCACATCATGCGAGGTGATATTAACATCTAAATACCGAGTTATGAAGGAACCCAAGATATTGTTTAAGTTTACGAAGTTGCTAAAAAACTAAATAAGTTGCATAGATATAGTACTCAGAGTTACTTTTCAGGCCATTTTTCATAAAAAATATTGAAATACGTTTAAGCTTTGCAATTTATGAAATCTTTAAACTATGATCCTGGAAACCTTTATTAAAATTTAGGAGAAGCATACACCTATATTGAGTAATGGGATCTATCATTAAAATATCTGCATAAAAGTGTTGAGAACATAATGGAACATATAGCAAACAAATTTTAACCTTTTGAAATAATTTACAAAAAAAAACTTGGTAAATAGCCATTACCTCATCGTTATAGGGAGATTGAACTTATCCTTATTAGAAGGCTTTTTAAACTTGTATATTGCTATATAAGGTATCTTTAATTGGGTCCTATTCATCTTAAAAAGATGTAAGTTGACAATCCCAATGATGAGACAATAAAAAAAAAACTTTAGCAGCTGAATAATTAATTTGCCGAAAGTGTCGCTATGATCAAAAAGGCTTTCTACCCTAATTTTTAAAAGTTTAGTTAAGTTCTCATAACTTTGAGTTTCTAATGCAAAAACAAATTCGGTAATAAAAAAATTGAAGAAGGTAAAACTACTTTCAAGAAAGCAGAGTAACTCTATGCTATATACAAACAAAACCATGCGGGTGTAATGAAAATGCTCAAATAAAAAGGATCAAAAAATAAGTATTTGTATTCTTGCAATAAAATGACTTTTCAGTCCAGATTCCATCCTGATTTGATGGTCGCTTTGATGACTTCGACAAAAGTTAAAATCATTTCAGTTTGCGAAAAAGAACCAAAAAAATACAACAAGATCTTTTAGCTTTACACCTAAGCTTTTAAAACCTGCTAAGTTACAATGAATACTGCTTATATGTTAGGTTTATAAGTCCGAAGGGCACTTGTCGAACTTGGAATTGATCCATAGCCTTATGAGACGACACAAGTATTCAAAGAGTTAGTACCTTTTAGAACATTCTATGATGGAAAAGTAACTAAGGAAAATGAAGCACAACTTTTTAAAAAAGTGGAGACTTAATGTATAGGCTTGTAAAGAGAATATGTGTTTGTAATAGATTGTGAAAGAGACTTTATTAATGGTGAGGCCTTACAAGAATTTTATGAAGAAAGAATGAATCATCTTTTTACTAAGTTGATAAAAGGGCATGATAGAGTTTCGATTACAAAAGTTAATAAAAAGGAAGGGATAAAAGTTGACTGCAATTTGTTAATGAAGAAAGACAATTAGCCATTACTAATAAATTCCTTAAAGGAAGCAATTATGGAAAGAAACAAAGAGAACAAGCTCAAAATCAATTTGTTTGAGGTTATCTCTAAAACTATTTGGAGGATAAAAAATCTAGAAAAATAAAAAGTTGTTATTTTCTTCTTCAGAAGTTTAAAGCAATACAAATTTATTGCTAGTAAAGCCAAGAAGAGGACAAGTAGTTACGATAAAAGAAAAAATCAAGGCAGTATTGACTATGAAATCAATTAAAATAAACATAATAATTGTATCTTTTCGGAATTTGGATAGGCTATAGTTTAGACTCTCAGAACTCCAGGCCTGCGCAACACCAAACTTATTCTCTATTGTGCTAAAGATAGTACCCATGAATTTGCTTAATTTTTTGGTTTGAAAGACATAAATAGACGGGTTTGGGCAGAAAACAATGGGTTGAACAAAGATAACAACACAGTTTTTATCATTGAAGATAAGCATAGATCGGACATAGATAGAATTTTGATGCCAAAAGTCACAGATGTCCCCGATAACAACATATTTATATTATGATTTATTATAACTTATGATAAAGTATACTAGGGATCATTAATTTGAACTAAAAAATATAAAATAATTTTATTTCATAACTCTACCTTCTCAACTGGGGCAATAGTCACTGCTCTTTTTGTCTTTTTGTAGTATTTATGCTATAAGATAGTTTGATTACCATTATTTTTTAAAGGAGTGAGCTATTTGAATTAGCATTTCTTGGCCTTTTTTTAGCTAATACTCTTTGTTTTGTTTTTAGCCGAAGAAGAATCCAGTTTTAGAGTTTTTGAAAATGTTCTGATAAGTTACTGATTAGTCTCAAAATGACTCTAATCTTAAACTTCACCAGGCAGTTTAGATTTTTTATTCCCAACAACTTTTTACTACAAATTAGAGATCTTCTTAGCTGGTATTTTGAAAATGAAATTAAAAGAGCTATGATCCTCATTGTTGTTGATTGCTGAAGTTCTGCAGGGCATTATTTTATGGGTATTTCTGGATTAAAGTATTAATTGAATCGTCGATTTTTTCGTGATAATGAGATACGTATGTAGTCCAATTAGATAAAAAAGCCATAGAACAGGCGCGACTGAAAATAAAAATACTATGGTGCTTAGTACGATTATTTTTATCTCCTATTCTTCAATTTTTTAGCTGTCTATGATGGAACAATTCTAACAATTGATACTCAAACACAAAGTCAGCAGAATAAAGACAGAAATGAGTAAGAAATAAAATTAGAAGTAATTTTTTGCAGCGATGCAGTTATTGAGCCATTGGCAGTGATGGTCGAACAGCTATACGCATCTTTTGCATTTTTTGCAGTGGTAGCTGTTTTAACATAAATAATTTCAGTAGTACTGGTATAGGTCTTGCAAGTTTAGCAAAAATGGTTTAAATTTGTATCATCAAACGATTATCTTAATAGTTCTATTTTTACCCTTTTTCTATCGAGGAACGATGCAAAATTTGTAAAGAATCATTCGGTACAATTTTACTAGTAACATACCATAAGATGAAAGTGAGGAAAAACAGTACAAATAGAATTACTTCAAAAATGATTACCGAAGTGACTTATTCAAGAGAATTTGTGATTTGAATTGAAGAAATTATAGTAGAGATAATGACGAGTATAGGAGTATGATTTGGTCTAGAGTAGGGCTGTGTGAGAAACTATTATGATTGATTTTATTTTAGGCCAACTGTTAAGGACTATTATTGTTAGTAATGATAGTATTTTCATGTTTTTCCATTGTAATTAAATTCTATAAATTGTTAATGATCAGTTATTCTTAATAATCATCGAAAAGCTTTTCAATCTTTATTTGTTTCGACTTTCCAAGATTTTATTAAGGAAATATTAAAACAATTTTTGGTTATTAGACAAGTTTTCGAAGACTATTAATTTAAAAAATAAAGTCACAGTAAAATTGAAACTAATAGAGTAATTTTAATTTGAAACATGACTGACTTTAGTCAAAGAGACAGGTTGTTTGGTTTGTACTGTTATCATTTCTTATAACTAATTTATTTAGAATAAAATTAGTCATGATAGACTCAGAAATAAGCCCCCGTAAACATACCTCTCAGGCCAAGAAGCATTCTTTCTCTGAAAAGACCCGTTCTGATTATCCATCACCGCATTCACCTTCATAAGTCTCTCAGGCCCCTGTACTACGTCCTACAAAAACTTTGGGACGCAAATATGCACAGTAGCACCTGTTCAAAATTTAACAGAAACAGCACCACGAGATCGTAATTTCAGATGAAGTGGTCAGAAATTCAAAATTGTATCGAATGCTCAAAGAAAAAATATAGATAGGAGAGCATAAATTCTTAAAATAGTCTAAATAGCTTATAGAGGTACTGTTGTTGCCATTTAGACTAAATAAAAGTTGACAAAGGACATCTCTCATATCCATCAAAATAATCATCACACAAAACTGTCCCTATGGGAGCTTTAAAGCCAAATACTTGAACTTAAAGCCATGCTTATCGACCAAGAGGATGAAGCCAGAAGACTTGAAAGTCAAGTTAATAATTCTCAATAGCCACTGTATGATGAGCAGGAGAAAGAAGCTGAGTAATAGATGCCCAATCATTAAGAAATAGAAAGTCCGAGTATGAGTTAAGAGGAGCTTTATAAAAATTAGTAAAACAAACATTAATGGCTGTAACTAGATAACAGTGAGTTAAAACAATAATAAAAAGACATCAAAATCATCATGTCGCATCTCCACAAGAAAATTGGCTTGAACCCCTAGAAATAAAGAGAGAAAACTAACTCAAAACTTGAATAAGAGGAGATTGAATGATATAGGAATTTATTATATATAGTCCAACTATCAAAGAGTAAGTCTATAACAAAAAATAAAGAACATCAGTCATTGAATTCATTTAAAACTATTGAGTGGGAATTCACGTTATCATTTTGCAACTAAAAACCCAAATGTTCAATCAAAGATGATTCTTTTTTACCTGCCTCTTTGATTACTAACAGAGATCCAAAAAGACAAACAGGATACTCATCAGGAGCAATGTCCATTACGAAATTTTTACGAGATGTCTTAGGTATCCCTACTTTGAAACTAGTTCCATCCGAACTAGTCAATGCCAAAGATTATATTTTATCCTCAGGATTAAGCGTACCATTTATTGAACGTATGAAACTTGAACCTTTGCATACGAATAGTACTTATTAGTATTGTTTTTCTTTTTGATCTTTATCTTTTCTAACATAATCTCCTCCTTTTATATTTCCAGCATAAGTACATTGAATTCCTGCGATCAAGTCGCAACTTTTATCAACATAAACCTTTATAGCTATTATCTTCGAAGTTAAATTTGATTTTCCTAGAATGTTTCTGTCAGTAAAGCGCTGGCCTTTAGCTGAAAGCATTCCAACTTAATCATACTTAAGAATATGACTAATTCCTTTAGTTTTTAATCCGTTACCAAAAGATTTGTTTGGTAAAAGTTTTTGAGGGTTATCACCTTGATGGCTGGAAGAAGATCGAATGGGTTTGAGAGGTTTCATATTGCTGGGTACTACTCTTGCTTTCATAATTTTGATTTAGTTTTATAGATTTTAGATTTCCTTAATTATGGATTGAATACATTCTAGCATTCAAGCAGTTTATTGCGTGAATTCATGTTCTTATTTATCGCCTACTGTCTTTCTTAGATTGCCTGTGAGAGTTGCTTCTCATGATCACTCTGCATTTTTTATAGGAGAGCGACGTCTGCAAGTAAAGATTAGTAGTGATCTTTTGTTTTGTCTTAAATTTCATCCTACTAAACGTTTTAGAATTATTATTTATGAAGAGTTAGAGGAGCAATTTTGGAATCAGCAATCGTCTTCCTGCCTGTATTAAGATTGCTTATAGCATTACGTTTGATTTCCTCTAACTCGCCTCCTGCTAAACCTTGTTCTAATAAGTTATTTTCCAGTTTTTTTATAGCCTCATATTGTCTTTTCATATTGCCAGCTTTAATTGACTATTTCTACTAAATATACTTCAGTTTTTCTTTGTAAAATTTAGATTATTCCGATAATTTTTTCATCTATATTTCCATCTCATCCTTAAGAGAACTGTTCTCCAGTCGACGAGTATTCTCTTGCACGATTTTTTGTTATTTAAGGAACTGCTGTTTCAATTTTTAACTCATCATCTTTTTTTACTTGATAATGGCTTAGTATTGAACTGTTTTCTGTGCTACATTGACACTTCGACTTGAATCTTCGAGTTTATTGACCTCATATTCATACATCTTGATCCTTTTATATGTGTTGGCCAATTACTTGTTAAGTAATTCAAAATTATTCTAACTCTGAAAGATACTTTATCTTTTGCGCGGAATTTATTATTGTTAGAGTCCTTCAAATTTTTACTCGATGGCTCTCTGTATTTTGATTAATTCAGTTTTTAGTTTTGAATTTTTTAGTTCTAAAGTTTTGATGAGTTAGTCTTTGGGATCGACTGTTCGTGCTGACCTGTTGACAAGGAGAGGAGCGTTGATGAATTCGTTGTCCATGTTAATTAGTTATAAATATATTGAAACTATCAATCCTTATCATTATTAACCTTTTATCATTAGTTTATTTCTACCTGGAATAATAGTTGAATTAAATAAGTATCTTTACAAGGTTGGCCATTTTTAAATAAACTTACCTCATAAAAATATCAAATAGACTTTTTTGGAAATCATTAAACCTGTTAAGTCATTAGCACTTTAGAAAACAAATATATAAAAAATTATGTTCTATCAAACTTTGAATATTTTCATGACTTCTCTAATCTCTGATCCACATGAAACACAGTGACTCAATTAGTTATTCTGAGTGCACTTATAACATGCCACATTATGTTTACAAGGTAGAAATATGCAATCTCTCTCTGATAGTTTGCACATTTGGCATTTATCACTTTTCTATTTCTAAGTTTTGCGGTTGTTTTAGTTGAGCTGACATTCGTAAGTCAAACTGCTTCCGAGTTTGAATTGGGTACCATTTTATAGTGGGTAGCGCTAGCTTTTGATTCCTTATGGTGACAGTCTTATCCAGGTTCTAAATAAAATCATTTATACCCATTCGTAGTACCAAGATCTTCAATATACCACACTCCTTCAATTGCAAAAATTGTTGAGTGTATGTTGCTAAGATGTTGGTCTTAAGGAAAGCTGATTTCATTTGTATTTTTGCGGCCGATATTAGACTTTCCTTTGACAGCAGTTTGCACAAATATTTCTCCAAAGTTAGGACCCTAAATAACTTTTAAAGTAAGAGACTTAGCATTATTAAGATCAACGATGAATTGATTTGATCCCATCTCTAAAATTTGCCCCTATATATACTAAAAATTACATGCCTAAGCTCGGTCTTTTAAGAAATTCTTATAAAAGTTCCAGAACTACTGCCAAAATCTTTGATATAATATTTCCCGCCTTCATAGTCAATCTGGGCATGAAAGCGAGATACATTTTCGTCTACAACATGTATCTAATTTTTAGAGTTTCGGCCTATCATACCACCATGTTCTTTGAGAGAGTAACAACTATAGATGGATGATTAACACTGTTTTATTATCAGCTCATTTACTTATCTCTTCTCACCTTATAGTTAGGCAGTCTCTCTTTTGAAGCGTCTATCACCACTTCCTTAACGTATTTAGCTGATTTGTTACCATTTTTATATTTATCGAAATCTTTAACTTTTCTAGAAAAAACCTTAGCGACTACGCACCAATGACCTTTGCGATACTTTTTTGGGCAAAGAGGTTTACTTGAGTGCTTTTTACCGATTGAGTAAGTATTCGTCATAACGTTGTACACCTTGTTTTATCCCTAAATAAGTGACAGTATTACAAGTCATAATTTTTTTGGTAATTATTTTCGACGAAATCTTGAGCTAATGATGGATGTCGTCTTGTGTTAGTGCTGATAGGCAGCTGCCGTCAACTGAGGCAGATTCTGAATTATTTCTAAATTACTAAATTGAGGGGCATAAGCGCTTAGTCCTATAAATTAAAGCCAAACTTCAATATCTGAGACAGACCAAGTAACAGACTGTTTGGGGAGGAGAGAATAGAGTTGTTCGAAATCCATTTTGGTAAAAATTATAAACTATATTCGAGTGGTTAATCAAGATAATAGGTTTTTCGATTTGCGAAAAATATATATAAGACAGCTATCATCTTATTTTCGATAAACGTATTTGATGAAGATGAATTTTACAATTTTTCAATTTATTATCTTGATTTGGATTGATTCGCATAAAATAACACTTAACTATCTAAATAGTTTATTTGATACTTACTTTCATTCTTAATCAATAGTTTTTCTCTGTTTTTCTATTAATGGTCTATAGTATGACAACTTCTTTATTTTATTGATTAAACATAATATATCTTTATGATCACCAAGGTATTCAGGCCTCTTCTTAACAAACCACTTACCACACCTATCCGAAGGTTTTTTGATCTCCATTAGTATCAAAGCAAAGATCTCATGCGTAAATATGGAATTCTCGTCCAAAGAGGAGACATTGCAACTACTCCAGAACAAGCTGAGAAAGTTGCAAGAAATCTCAACGTCACAACAGGAGATCTTATCTTGAAAGCCCAAGTTCACGCTGGAGGAAGAGGAAAGGGAACTCTCAGCAGTGGACTTAAGGGAGGTGTTCAAATCCTAAAAACTCCCGAGCAAGTCAAAGATTTCACGAAAAAAATGATAGGTTACAATTTAGTTACTCATCAAACCACGAAAGACGGTCTCAAAGTGAATGCTGTTTTGATTCATGAAGGAGTTGATATTGTTCGTCAAATTTACTTGGCTTTCATTTTAGATAGAAACAGCCAAAGACCAGCCATCGTTGCATCTCTAGAAGGAGGAATGTAGATCGAAGAAGTCGCTAAGAAAAATCCTGATGCTGTCAAAGTTTATCCTATTGAAGTAGATACTGGTATCACTGATAGTTTGTTGAAAAAATTGGAAGTTGATCTTAAACTTCAAACTGTTAAGGGCTTCAGAGAGCAAGTTCGCAACCTTTACAACCTCTTTGTTAAATGCGATGCTGTTCAACTCGAAATCAATCCTTGGGCAGTTAATCCTAAAAACTAAATCTACTCGGTAGATGCTAAAATCGGAATTGATGATAATGCTAAATTCAGACAAAAAGAACTATTCGAATTGAAAAAAAATTCATTGGCTTCTTAGGATGTTGATCCTCATGAGGATAAAGCTATGGCTGCCCC
>Ga0194117_10005646_pt1 | contig 11299 bp, 3 predicted proteins | sample TA2MahsurfametaG_FD_160579 | JGI IMG/M metagenome (GOLD analysis project Ga0194117, IMG submission 160579) | Freshwater microbial communities from Lake Tanganyika, Tanzania - TA2015009 Mahale N1 surface | ecosystem: Environmental > Aquatic > Freshwater > Lake | place: Tanzania: Lake Tanganyika...
TAATTAATAGCTGAAAGAAGGGCCTGCAATAACGGTTGGAAAAAATACATTGTATCCCAAATAGTCTAAAAATTTCGATTACTCTTTATTTTTACAATCTTTTTCAATCCATTTGGCATAATATATTAATTTGATGACGAACAGCATCAAATAGGTGGATAAGTCCACTCTCCATTGATTGTACTAAAAACTTAATAATGTGCATTTTACATGAAGCGATGGCAATGAGCGTATAGCAAAATGAAGAAGGAGTAAATTACAGAAATTAGGAACGGTTTGAGTAGAGTTGAAACAAGTATGAAAGGGATTATTATACACGAAAGGAGAAATATTGTAAGCTCTTAAAGAACGCAAATGAGTAGCAATGAGCCTATAAGTAGACTCACAGTGTTTCTGAGGAATTTCCCTTGGAGAAAGTGAAAAATGGGGCCTAACTTATTATAAATAAACTTAGGAGTAAAGAAAGCAATAAGGCTATAGCTGTCTTTAAGATATCAATATGTACTCCTAGTTATGATGCTTTGGCTTCTAATACTGAAGAAATAAACATTCTAATGCTAGGTATTTTGACGACAATAAAATATAATGATTATCTTTTTAAACTACTCAACTCAATTAAGAGGAAGATTTCGTCATACCCAAAAACTTTTTTTCGAAAATACCTGGTAGATTATCGATTTTTTTAGCAAAGATCATAGCAAACGTTTAGAAATAATCAAAGGATTTATCATCGCATTCCATATCACCTACTTAAGTTTTAACTTTTTCCCAAAAATCTTTAAGTTATGATAGCAGTTTCATAACATAAAAAATATAAAACTTTTGGATCTACAGCCCACCTTGAAGGCCTTCCTAAACTGAGTTAAGACTTCAGGAGAAATGGAAATCATCCTACTTCATTAGACTCCTTGGAGTCAAAAAAATATAAACCAATCCTCTGACTCTAAAGGTAGATGACAAAACCTGTCTAAATGATTTTTTTTCCATTATCCTTTGTGAGTTTATAATTTATTTATCTGTATAAGGTGATAATGACAATACTTTATATTTTATTGTTAGAAAATAAAACAGCTAATTTTTTGAAAAAATGTAAATTTATTTTTTAAATCTCAATCATTAATAGCTTTGACAAGTTGAGATAATCATTACAGGAGATAGATTTTTAAGATTTGAATATAAACAAACTTTAATATTTTAAGATAGATATCGATTGTTAACAGCCAATTCTGTTCTACAAATATAAATATTTGTAGAGTTTATTCACAAAGAACTCCCTTTTTATTTATAGGTCTTGTTCAAAAACTAGTGTTAAAGCAATTATCTTATGGAAGGTCTCTCGCTTGGATTTTTTTACATGCATCTACTCATAAAATCTATTCCGGCTTGAGAAACATGAATCTATTGTGAAAAATAGACTTATTATTAGACCTTTATTATTAAATTAGTACTATTTTGGTCATATCATCAAAATGACGTATTTAAAAAGGAATGTATCCATAAAGTAGCTCATAAGTGAGGATTCCAATAGTCCAAATATCTATTTTACTATCGTAAGGTATTTTGCGAACTATCTACGGAGGACTATAGAGGGGAGTTCCACATAGAGATTCTCTTAAGAGTGGTGAATGGACAGCCCAACCGAAATCGCATACTTTGATCATATTCTAAATAAACTGATGTTTACTTAATGTAGAAGTATGTTTTATGGTTTTAGGTCTCTATGAATGATGTCGTTCTTGTGCATGTATTAAATAGCAGAGCAAATTTGTTTAATCCACTATCTTACCAACTTTTCTGAAACTCTTTAGTATTTCTTCAGATAGTTATAAAGGTTGCCTCCGAGACAGGGTTAAAGAATGAGATGGGCAGAGTTTTAGTCTATAAAAAAATGATATATTTTCACGATACTAGGATGATCTATGAAGCTTTGAATTTTGACTTAGCGAATCAACTGATCTATAGTATTAAAATCTAGCATTCTTAGCTAAATTGATTTTATTGAATAAATTAATCCATTTTTATTACTTCTAAAATCTTTATATTTTTACTGTGCTAGGTTGACTTTCCCAAATTTACCCTCGTCAATAAACTTCAATATTTTAAACTCTTTAACTTCACCTGTAAAAACTATTTAGTCTAATACTTTATTCTCTCTTTCTTAAACATAACTCGTTTAAAGCTTGCCTTATATTGTATCTAAGAAAAAAGATTCGATATCTTTCGCTTCCAATTACTCTAATTTAGATGCCTGAGGAGCCGAAAAGGTGGAGAATTTGCCTGATAGGTATTAGTGACTATCCAAACTGCGTCCGGTAGGCTTCTTCAAGATATTATTGGTATCGAGTATACAGTTTCGTTGTTCTTTATTTTCAAGCTTAGTCTATGAAATTTGAAAATTTTGTTTTATTTTTTTTTTACTTTCTACCTTTTACTTAACGTGCGTTAATAATTGTTTAGCTTTACTGATTTGTTAGATTATGGATTTATTTAGATTATTTGTTTTATCTTTTCTGGAAGCTTTTTTTATCTCGATTGAAGAAGTAACAGTATCATTGCCATTGCTTATCAACCTTGTTTTTTGTAGCAAATTGTAGCTTGGAAGTTGTGAAAGACTTCTTTTTAGCTTTATTGATTGACTTTTAGCATCCATTCTTCAAAATTTTCAGAAATAAATATAATTTTCCGATATAAAATGTAATATTTAGACAGCTTACCAACCGAAATAATATGATTTACAGGCCAGGAAAAATCTCTTTAATAGTAAAAGCTACAATACTTTTGTTGAGAGATAACACCTGATGTCTGACCAAAAGGAAACTTAAAACAAATAGGTTATTGGCTTTTATCGTGAGCTTAGTACAAAATAAATTAGGATGAAGATATTTTACTTATTATTATTGTTACCAATTTATAACGAAGAACTACTTAAAATTTTAATTTTAAAAAATGATCCAAACAACCTTAAATATTTAGCGAAAAATTATTTTATTTTAAATATACAGGCAACTTTAAGACTAAAATCAAAGTTTTACCTGGTTTTTTTAGGTTAAATTAAATATATAATTTTGATATCATTTACAAATTTTATGCTTAACTTAACAACAACATTGCCAATCCAATGTTAAATCTTCTGTAGGTAAATATTTCACATGAAGCTAGCTTCTAGCTAGATGTTTACCCTTATGATGAAATAATGCCTATTATGGGCTTCCTTCTGCTAAAATTTTGCCACATTTTGTAATTGCTCGGCAAATTGGTTTAATTATAAGATTGCTTTCTTTCTATACAAACTAGCTTAATTCTATATTTTCTAAAGATTGAGTTGTTTTCTTAAATAAAGTACTGCATATGCTCTATAAACTTCATTTATTGTATGGATTACACTTTTTTCAATGGTGAAAGATGAAGTTGTCTTATCTTCTAATGAGATTTTTTTACTTTTAACTATGTTTAATCTATTAAAGTAACTAATTTTGATTTACTAAGGTTGTTCTACAATCTATTACTTTGAATATCAGAGAATCTTCTTGCCACTAGCTGATAATAGCTTTTATTAACTGCTTATTATCGGATAAAATTTTTGAGTCTCTATGCTTTAAACCTTCAGATGGCTTCAAATTCATATTTTAAATCTTAATTACTCTACTAGTTTAGAATTAAACTGTTTTTGATTGTTTTGATTATTAATTTCTTGTTAATTTATGGATTTGCTTATTCTAAAGTTTTTGTAGATTTTTGAGGAGAAAGATGATAGTGAATACTCTCTAAGAACTGATTATGAGTAAATAATCAATATCTATTGTTTAGTAAATGGAGGCATCTAAAAGCGTATAGACTATTTGTGATTAAATCTACTTCTATCTTGATGGATTTTTTGCTTGCCTATAAGATAGATGCCACCATGTCTGTAAATGATTGCTATAAGAAGATTGAGAATAGTATTATTTGTAAAGATCTGCAGCTTTTTAGAACGATTTTTTATTTCTTGCGTTTAAAGAATTGATTTTATCATTTGTTTTTTTTTGTTACGGAATGTTTATTTTTTATATAAGCTATCTTTCTGTCTTTGTATTCTTCAAGATATCCATGAAATGGTGCATAAATAATGGATTTATCATATTTTACGTATTCAATAGAATCTAAAAATATTTAAATATCTATTGAAAATCATAGTTAAAGCTTGAATTTATTTGATTATCTATGTTTATGTTTGTAAGAATATCTATTTAAATTATTTTCTTCAATTTCTGATGGTTTTTAGTCTTTATAATAAGGCTAAGTTATAACATAATTAGAATCTGGTTGACAAATTTCAGGTACTTGCATAAAACTAGTTGATTGAAGCTGATAAGATGTGATATAGCTTGGCTATTAAGGCTAATCGACTTCTTAAAGGTTTGCACAGTTTATAAATGTGAACTTCCTACTTTTTACCGAAAGAAGGATATGGATTGAGAACTAAATGATTGATATTTCCATAGTTTTAATCAATATTTGCTTTGATATTAAATAGAGAGTTGCCCCATTTTCCCTTCATATATATAGCTATTGTTATGAGGCAACATTTAATAATGGAAATGATAAGATTAAGTTTTTTTTTAAACTATTTGAAATGTTAAAATTATACAAATCAACCACTTGCCTTTCATTTCTTAGAAACTTAGATGATTTATTTCATAGTACATATTAAAAAATTCATCACTTTAGGCTATCCCTCAATCAGAAATCCCTAAATCCAAGCATATTTTTAATGAAGATTTAAAGATAAATTGAAAATAGATTGAGCGTAGTGACATGTTGCTATGAAGATATGTTGTTATCTATTTTTAGATGGAGCCATGTGATAAAAACTTGGAAATGATTCACTTAACTTCTATACTTTCAATACTTTGGGGTTCGGCTTGAAGTTATCTGTTTTTACATACTTAATATTTTTCTGAGTTGGAATATCTGGATCTAAAGGCTGAATAAGGCAATATTTGTTAAATCCAAGAGGTAATGTTAGTCGATAATAATTAGAACTATATTAAGAGTCACCTTTATAGTTGATTTATATCTCAGGCAAACAGAAGGGTACCTTTAATACTTCAGTTGTCAGATATATTTTTTGTTGCTTATGAGTTGGGATACACTTTATGTAGTCAGGAGAAATCTTCACCTTTAAGCTTGAATCATGAATGACTGATACCGTAAACTATAAGAGATCATATCTGTGAGGAGTAATGTAAAGAGTAGAGTCTAGAAGTTTATAGCCTCTTTGGGATAAACATCCAATTTATATTTATTCAGTTTTATGGACAAGGCACTTTGATTTTAGTAAACTTTTGCGGAAAGTATTGCCCTTAATTTTTTAAAGATATTGTTTGAAAACACTTTATGTTTATCTTTGAAATTGAGTTTGTTAGACTCTTCTGCTTGCGGAGCTACTCCTTAGAGAGCTTTTTTAATAATTACTGATGCTTGGAGATGTGAAGTGAGCATAACCTCTTGAAGAACAGTCTTTAGAGGCACTTTTGATAGACCTGATCTAATTATCTTTTGCAGCTAGTTTTGCTCTCATAAATGCTGATTATTTTTATAGTTGGAGAACTTTTTGTCTTAAGGTTTAAATTTACTTTTCTTTCTATTCTTTAAGTTGCTATTTTTGATTGATGATTTTTTATGTAGCTGGTGACTTTTTGTAATACTAAGTTTACTTTAATGATAATCTTTCACCCTAGGGTTAATACATATATTTTTCAGTTTTGATCTCTTTAGTAGTTTTTCTAAACTATCTCTGATCATTAGATAGTTTTTTTTAAGCTTGACTTTCATTCTATTTTTTAATCTTTGTCTCAGTTTTGAGAAACTTATCTTTACTAAAATTTTTCTAAGTCTTGGCAGCAAACACAACCTTAAAATCAGGAATATCCTCTTTTTCTTCAACATTTTGCTACCTCTAAGCATTATGTAACACAATCTTTTTCTGTACTGAAGGTGAAGCCACTTTTGATTTCATTTTGGGAGATTAACAAACTTTTGCTACCATTGGAGGTAAAATGGTCTCTTTAGGATAGTATTCAGCAGACTAGACTTTTGTTTTTTTTTATTTTTCCTTCTATTTTTCATTCTTTATTTCACTAATTTTCCCAGTAATATTCAGTATTTTCTCAGCAGAATGATGAAAAATTTTGATGTTGGAATTCGAACGAATGCTTGAAATTTAGCCAACTTCTTCATTGAATTTATTGAATTGTTTGTCTTCTATCTTGGAATTCTTTTTTTCTGTATGCGTAATTTAATTAACAATGTTTCCGTGTACCTCTATTGTCTGGCTATTGATGATGTTGTTGTTATGCATCTCTTACAAAATTTAACTAACTTTTTTCGTTTTTTCATGTTCAATTCGATTATTCTTGAAAAGAGAATTGTCTTTTAGTTTTCTGCTACTGGCACTTTTCTTTGATATACTTTCTATACTATCTTGTGATTTATCGAGACGACTTCCGTTATTTCTTCTCAACAAGATTCTTGATCCTTTACTTTTATTCCTACTTTGAGAAAGCCTTGGATTATCAGATTTTTCTTTATTTGTTATATTTTAGACTTCGTAATCAGCGACTCTTACAATTTTTTCATCTTCGGAATCTTATTATTTTTTCTGCTATGCCTATGATTTTTCCTTGACTGATTTTTCAGTTTTAAATCTTGAGCTTTCTTTTTTTTGAACAGATTTTTCAGAATGTTATTTACCTTACATGAATTTATGAATTGACGGCTAGACTTCTAATTCCTAATTTTCTTCCTCATCACTTTTTTTCTTCTCTTTATTCTTTACTTGAGGGGCGCTTTTAATTTATTCTTTGATGATAGGATTTATCTTCTTTTGACTTAAATCATTATTTTTACTTTTTTAAAGATAACTCTTGCTTTTATCCAAATATTTGCTCTTCTCCAGCATGTTACTTCGATTCATAGCTTTGCTCATATCTAACTTAGTTTTATCACCAATTTTACTTTTAGCTTTTATTTTATCAAGAATGGACTTACCAATTTTACTTTTTCCAAGCTTACTTTGGCCCCCTTTACTATTATTCAATCGACTTGCCTTTATAGAAATTGATTTTAGCAGTTATTTACTTTTTTAGTGTAAATTATTATGACTAATATCATTTTGTATTGCTAAGGCCTATATCACTTTTTATTTGAACTATTTGAAACTTATTTTCTTTTTTGATAGATTTCCCATCAAAGGAACGATCATTTGTATTTGCTCAACATATCTTTCACCCAAATTTATTAGATTTTATAGATAGTTTTAGTCTGCTCCTTCAAAATCTATGGATTATAAATATGTGATCCAACTATCCTTAAAGTTGATCAAATTTTTAAAGGACTTGCTTGATGTTTACTAATCTCCTATAAGATTTTTGAGTTACCTTTTTATTTAATCTAATCTGGCCTAAAGTTGAGTTGGGGCTAATAGAGTTGTTTTTTGTAAAACATTGCTCATTTTTGAAATTGCAGGTTTCTCCATAGATTGTTGTTTACTGGAATCCATATTTTATAATATTTAGAGTATTCTCTCATTTCTTTCTTTATTTTTTTATAAGTTTTACTTTATTTATTTTTGAAATCGTGCCAAGTTAAGATTTTCAGGGAATTTGAACTTTTTTTCAGTTTTGAGGAACTGCCAAATACTTTTTATATTGAATTAGTCTGAGTCATATTATTATGGAAGGCATATAGCCCATGTTTCTAAGGATCTTAGAAAATCTACGTAAAATTACTTTTTTAGCTGCTTCGTGGCTTTTATTTCGGGAAAAATGTTTTATCCTGCATTGATACCCGTATGTCCAGCTAGCTTACTTATATGCGCAGTTATAGTTGGTATAAAATCACTATTTTTAACCAAAATTATAGCTTAAATGTCTCCATTTCTGACTAACTCATTCAAAAGAGCCAAGTATTTCCTCTTCTCATCCAATCTATCGGTGATTTACACGAGCTACTCTTAACAAAAGTTGATGATGGCAGATGTAAGAAAGCTTTCACCATAAGGAACTAATAGTCTGAGCTACAGGAGTTATTTTTTATTGGTTTTTATTTCCTAGAGTAGGTTTACTAGTAAAAATTCAGTCCATTAATCTGAAAAATTGTTAAACTTTTTTAATTTTTGTTGGAAGCACTTTCGATCTTCCTGGTGTTTAGAATGATCAACATGTTTATATTTTTTAGGCTATTCTACACCTTTCTATGTAACAATTCTGACTGCCCTACTAAAATGAGATTCTTGCTCGAGTTCTTATGTTTATACAGTTCTAAAAGGTTTTATTCGTGCAGCGTGGAAAATAAATTAAACAGTTCTTTCAACATACTATAAACTTAACTTTGATGTTTACGGTGTTAATTATAAACCAAAAGTTTGTTTGAAGTAATGCGAAAGCAGTTCTTAAGATTTTTTGCCCCTAAATATAGCGATCTAAATGAGTAGGGGTAGGAGATAGACTTAGGTAAAAGTAATGACTGAGTATTAGCACGTTTAGAAAAGTATAACTGCTATTTAAAGTGCACGACTTTTTGTGATTGCTTACTAATCTTTGCTTTTTATTATTTATACGATGGTCGACATGGCTGAATAAATCCAGTAACTGAATAATCATGTTGTTACATGTTGTTTTAGCAAATGGCAGTGATTATGTGTTTTAATTTTTTGTGAAGATCGCCTTTTTCTTGTAGTGCCTATACGAATTATTAAAAAGGGAACTCTTAATCTTTATCGCTCATGGTTATAAATTATAAATCCAAGCGGAAAATAACTCATATTAATAAAAATGATGAGGAAATCATTTATTTGAACTGAGTTGAGAAGATATATTTTTACTGTTCTTAAAAAATTGGAGATTTTGTAATTATGTTTGACCTTTTTTCAAGCTGGTTTTTACCCCATTCATCTTTAGTTAAAAGTTTTATTAAAATAAGTATTCTTATTTAGAAAAGCTATAATAAATCATTTTAGCTATTTATTTTTATCATGTAAGATTATTTTGCAGTTTTAAAATCAATATAATTTGAAATATAACGATAATGTTCGTGTGGGGAAGTAAATTGATAGCTATATAGGAAATAACAATCATCTCTTTCGTCAAAACCATAAAAAAACATATTCGCTACCACAAAAAGTCCCCATAAACCGTTCAATACTTAAATGCGCAGCTGGCTTCGATTTTATCTTGCTCCTGGAAAAACAACCTGGAACTTTAATCTGTTTTTATCAAAGTGCTTTCTATCATATTGATCATTTTGGATCAAATGTGATGGATATTGGTACTACGGATAATATAATTGTGATTGTTACTGCGGATGGGCAAGGGTGGATTATGTAGTTCAATGCCTAGAAAATAATTGAAGGGGAGATCAACCCTAACAGAATAAATTTGAAGTAGAAAATTGTTGCTGCGTGGATGAATTATGGCGATATTTTTCTTAAAGATGATTCCGAATCCATTTTCTATATTAAGAGAAATGAGTGGTATTAGACTAAGACTTTCACGGATCCTGTCAGAGTCTCAGGATTCAAAAATGAAGAAATAAAAGAAATAACACCCGGAATCAACCAAAATTATTTTTTGACTAGCTAAGGCAATCTTTATATTAGTTCAAAAAAATAAGCAGAAAATGTTTAATTAGCAAAGACCACATTGAGATTTCAAAGTATCTCTGCTGCAGACTATTTTGTAGGCATCGGCTAGAATGGAAGACTCTATATTTGGGGAAAATATAATGAGCAGACTTATGATACCCCTACTTAGTTTGGTAAACTTGCTCAATCATTTGCAAGCATTTTTCTCAGTTCAGAAAATGGTTTCGCTGTAACGGTGAGAGGCGAAGGTTGGATTTGGGGTAAAAATGCAAATGGTTAGTTAGGAATCAGTGATTATGAACCTCGAAAAAAGCCTTTTCCTTTGATCACTATGGATAAATATAAGATTAAGAACATTTATTTGGGAGAGAATTTTACAGTTTGTACAGTTGAGAAAGGCCAAAATGATGAAATGAAATCAAAGAAACAAAAAATAAAGAGATAAAAAACAAAAAATGTTAAAAACACAACAAACTAATAAACATAATAGAACGAGAATATTTCACAGAAGTCTAAGAGTAAGAGTAAACATAAGTATTGCTAAGGATATCATAAAGATGCATCAAATAAAAATAACAATCTATTTTTCAACGAATTTTCATCTCTAAATGTCAGAGAAAAATAAACTTAATCAAGAAGTCAGAATTAAAAACTGAAATTTATTGCTACTGAAATCGTCCGTAAATCTCCACATAAAATACCCAAAAGTAAAATGAGAGAAGATATATCCTAGAAATCGATAGATGATAAGTTGAAGAGGTCGAAATCCCCTCTGAGTAATGTATCGAGATCTAAATCACCTGTGTCATCAAAATCGCCCTATCTATAAAATTTAAGATACAAAGATAATTCTAATATCAAAAAACAGTTGAAAGAGATTAGAAAGAGCGGAAGTCCTCATAAAAATAATCCATTAATAAGTAAAGTAAATGAGTTATAGACAAAAAATGCTTCGTTGATTAAAAAGATTGAAAGTTTAAAAAAATCTTCTTAAACCCAGATTCGTGATTTGTAGGAATAGAATAATAAACTTAGGAAAGTAATTTCTTTAAAAGAGAGCATAGTTTAAGATGTCACACAAAAGATAAAGTTATTAGAATAAGCCATTGAATAACATTAAAAGACTTTGACGGCTAGAGACAATATGATGTAATAATATCAAAAGAGAGAAAGAGAGTACCAGATACACATTGATGAACTTGAAAAAAATATAGATACACTTATAAAAGCTCAAAGTAGTTTACAACCGAAACAAGAAGAAAACTATAATTAGATGTATAAAGCCTTAAAAGTCTAATATTTAAAATAAAAAGATTACTTTATGCAAAAAATGAATGAATATGAGGAAACTCTGAAAAATGAGAGAGTTCATTACAAACAAAAAATAAAAAACTTAGAGGAATAGATCAATACTTACAGGAGCAGCCAAAATGATTAATTTTCATAGATTAGCTCACGAGTAAAAGAGAGCAAAATACTGGTTGAAAGGAAAAATGAAAAAGCCAATAGATAAAATTCGAAAGTTATGAAGCCTATAGACTAGAGTGGAATCAAAATGGACTTCATCATATCACGAATTGAGGAAAGTAAGGTCCGAATAGCAAAATCAGCTACAAAGCTCTATGAGATGATCGAAGACAAATGATAATTAACTTATTATTTTTTTTATTTGTAAAA
>Ga0194117_10005653_pt1 | contig 11293 bp, 4 predicted proteins | sample TA2MahsurfametaG_FD_160579 | JGI IMG/M metagenome (GOLD analysis project Ga0194117, IMG submission 160579) | Freshwater microbial communities from Lake Tanganyika, Tanzania - TA2015009 Mahale N1 surface | ecosystem: Environmental > Aquatic > Freshwater > Lake | place: Tanzania: Lake Tanganyika...
AAAAAGTCGCCTGTCACATAAACGTTAGCTCCTTCAAACAAAATAGAATCAATATTGTTTTAGTCAAGATGTGATCCTTGCGATACAAGTCTAATTGATTGTGATTCGATAATTTCTAAGAGCTATTGAGGGTTTTAAAGGTTTTTTAAAGTACATTGACCGTCGAGTTGGTGAAGCCAAATCTGCATGGTTAGCAATTATATTAAAATATATTTGATTAATTAGGAAAAATAATTTTTATTAATCTTTCTGCTTTGATTTCAGAGCAAGCCAAGAGAAGTTTAGAAACTATAAATGCGATAAATAATAATAATTAGCAATATGCCTATCAATTATCTTTAATCAAAAGGCTTTAAATTGTGGGGAAGCCTCAGGTAATCTCTCTTCTTCTTACTCTGGGAACAAATTACGAAAAGGGTCTTGCCCTTCCCCATTTTTGTGCATTACTTGCTTAGGAAGCATCTAATGAACGTTTCTGATTGTAGTTCCTGGGTTTGATTGATAATTAGATTGTGAGGATGCTCTTTTAGTTTAAGGCAGAGCTTTATTCGAAATATAACCTGCAGAATTATTTTTCGTTGAGCTTTGATTTTCCTCCCATATTTCCATAAGTTTAGTTTCAAAAGAGTTAATTTTTTTATTCAATTCATTTTGGCTGTAAGAGGTATAGCTTTGCTTTTAATCTTGGAACTCCTCTAACTTATGATTAAAGACTCTGAGATCCTTGTTGTATTTTTACATACATGCAATGAAATCTCTTTCATCAACATCTTCAACAATTTTTTAGATATTATTTTAGATATCCTACCAAGACTAATTTAGTTAATCGAGATGAATTTTGAGATTCTAAATACCCATCGCCTCTCGTGCTGCATTCTCCTCGCATTATTCCATCATATCTGCGATATGGTCCTACCTCATCTTCTGAACAATAGATTGCAATGAGTCATAGAATGAGTTGAGCATATCTATTTGTTGTTTGTAGTGTTCACGGCCTTTTTTAGCTTATATTTTTCTGTATTCATTTTACAATTAAAGGATGTTGTTCATGAATTGGGAGATTTGAATGTATTTTTAGTTTTTGATATATTGAGGATAGTGAGGCACAGTTCTTTGCTTTTTGTTAATACGCTTGACAGTAAATCCTTGGCTTGCTGCATGTGCTGCGCAAATTTAGCAGTAAAATGTGTCGATTCCTTCAACTTTGATCGCGAATTCTGCCTTTCTTGGAGGATGATTTTCGCTGGGACAATAGTAGTCTCTGCCTGTATCCATTTACATTTTTCCCTTTGGCCTTGACATAGGGTTCCTATGAGAGTTTGAGGGACTTATCATGGGTTTACTCGTACTACTAATTCTGTTAGGAGAGCTATATAGAAAAATATTTACACATGCCTTTGACTTTTTTCTTGAGCTAGATTAGGGAGAGTGTTGAAGTTGTTGGCATTAAGGGGCAAATTTCTAGGGGAGTGCATTTTGTTAGGATTGGCATTGATGAAATTATCGAAATCATTGATACGCCTGTTTGCCATTGGTGTTCGTTAGTATTATTATAACTAAAAATACTTTAGTTTGGTTAAAAGTAGAATTAAGATAAAGTGATATTGATCAATCATCATATTAGACACCTACGCGCTCCTCTGGGCTATAGCTGTTACTTTCGATTTTTTTGCTCCATTTTTGATATATCAATAAAAAGCTTTTGGCATATTGTTCATCTTCTTTTTCAGAAAATCTCAATTAGTTAAAGTGACTGAGAATTGCTTTCGTATAAGTTAAAGATTGTCTTGTTGCAAATAAAGTGAGGTAATAAGCAATGGTACTTTTCATTTCTGCATTTAGAAACTAAAAATTCGGACTTTCCAAAGCCTTTGAAACTATAGAAGTATCAGAATTCCGAATTATATTTACAAATACATAGATTAGTATTTTGGCTAAAAGAGTTTTAGAGGGAGAGTCCATTATGGATGAGAGCGAAATGAGATTTATCGCTAGCCAGCTTCCAACCTAATGTTAGGTTTAGCAGATCTACCTTTTTTACAAAATATTTAAAATAAAAGATAGAATTTGTCTATGTATTTTTTTCTAAACTATTTTTTCAAGACAAAGAACACTAAATTAGAGAATGGTTTGAGGTATTTGCTCCAAAAAGAGTTAATAGTTAAATATGCAAAAGGCTTCTTCAAGTGTGAAATAAGCTCGTATGATATCTGGATCTGCTTCTTTGAAATCAGGAGTACACTTCAACTCATAATATTAGAAGAAAAACCCATTTATCCTAAGAACGTTTTATTTTAGCCAAAGATTAATCTTTTCGTTGGCTTTAAAACTTATTATTTTCAGTAGCTTTGCAGCCACAATCACCAATTTTCCATGATCAAGGAGTAAGTTCAAATTTTTTATTTCAAACAGTGAAAAAACTTTCTCTAATAATTGTGCTAAAATCTAAGGAAAGATTTGAAAGACTATTGTATCTGTTGAGCAACGTACAATTTACTCAAACTTTTAGGTGCATTTGACTAAAATTGTGTAATCTTAGAGAGACTATGAATATTTTAATCCATATTCAAGTGTTTCATTAATTATTTTCTCTGAAAGCTTAGCACTTTTTTTATGAAAACTTATAAATTCTGAGTAAACATGAATTTGGCTTAAATTTTAACAAAGAATGCTAATTTAAGTGATTGTATTAAGATAGGGTTAAGCATTCGGTAGACTCTCCAGCTGATAGACTGTATGAATAGTTTGGATATTGTTTTATATATTTTTGATAATCTGTTAGAAAACTAAGGATTTTAACTGGTGATTTTCATTTTTGGAGATGAGCTTCATAATGGCTGAAAGTATTTTTTATTTTATTCCTAAACTACTGAAATCATTTTTCAAATACAATTAGAGTACTTCTTGAATCACATTTTTTCTGATTTCTTACTTTGTGAATTATATTAGTTTGTCGAAGGATAGCACTGCGTTGTGACCGATATTCTCACTTGTGAGGTATGGAAGAGTAAACTTTAGAGCTAAAAGGTAAAGCTCAGGATTCTGTGAAATCTAGAAACGATAGTCTCTAACAGTATTAAGTAATCTGATGACTGCCAATTCATGAATTCTTTCTTTTTGTTCCTCACAAAATTAGAAAACATTCTTTAGAATTTGTAGAACTTTGAGGCTCTAATAGTCAATTTCATCTAAACCTCTTCCAAAACAGCTCTGTATGATTAAAAATATTAGCTAAACGCAAATACTTTTTTAAATCCCTTCTAAATTTTTCATTATCGTTTAGAAAAAAAACTAAGCCCCAGTTTCTTTATTTTAGCTGTATTCTAAGTAAAAATCATGAATGGCCTTAAAAACTGATGTGGCTGCATCACGATACTAGAAAAATCCAATTTATCCGAAATTGCGAGTTTAATCATTCTGGTTTACTTACTATAGTATTTGCTATTTTGTAAGAGCTACCTTTTTGAGTAAGACTTACAGCATTTAGCTTGCAAGTTTATCTATGTGAAGTTGTTTAGCCTATTTTTTATGGTTTTGCATGAAGTTGAAGAAAGAATGCCATAGGTTAAAAGTGGAATGGCTGATTTTTTTGAATGAGCTCCTGAATAGGAATAGTGGTATCTATATTAGCGATACTCCTTTAGGAGTGAAGAGCAAGAAAGAGTATGAAAACAAGAGTGTGCTTAATATTTATACATAATTTTAAATGTCTTAGTCTTCTTGGTGGAGCTAGAGTGATTAATAGAAGCAGATATTTTCCTTAATTAAGAATTCAGTTATTTTGTTTAATGATTACATTTATTCAGAAGCTAAACCACTTTAATAGAAGTTTAAACTCAAGCAAAAATTCTATTTTTTACCGAAAAACGCATGCTTCAATGCATTTTTGATAGTAGGCAGGGTGCCAAGTCGAATGATTGAAGATTATGACATAACTTGTTTTAAAACAAAGTCAACAATCATTGGGCTTTTAAGTAAAGGTAAGTTAGCATTCGACCATTCCTAGAGAATTCCCATAAGTTTGAAGTTTATATCTTAATTATTGAGCTCAATGAGGAATTGAAATACCTACAGAAGCTGGCTGTATTATTGATGAAAAGCCTTCATGGCTTTTAGCCTCACAGAGCGAGCTATTGATTAGTTGTGTAACTCGGTTGCTGCTCTTAATAAAATAGTTAAACCATAATTGAATCTGTTAATATCTGAGCGCATAAAATCAACCATCTCATCTACAAAGTTGCACCAGTGTTAAGGGTAGAGTATTATAACTAAGACTCCCATAATTGAGCACAGGAAGTTTTCTGCTCCCTTCTCATATTAACTGTCGATTAATCTAAGCCAAATTAACTACTTCAAACGCAAGAATTATTCCAGTTGCATTTTGTTGCAATCGTTTTCCATTTTGACGTAAATGAGGTGGGCACCCAGCATTTGCAACCTCACACTATTTTTCTTTGTTAGAGCCATCTGCTTCATAAGATAATCTTTACCATTGCATGCTAGAGGATCTAGGGATGTTCTATAGCTTAGAGGATGTATTTGTTGGCTTTTGCACTGACCTAACGGTTCTCACTATTGAGCAGAGAGTATTGCTAGAGAAACTACTTGCTTAGGATAGACTACATTGACTGTAGGCAATTTACAATCTAATTATATATTTTGAAATCTACGCGCTAATTTACAACAACCCTAAAATGGCACTTAATGCAAAGAAACACTTGCCAAGCTGTGTAAATTGAAATAATTATGTAGATAAACACTCACTAAAGGACTTTATTTTCTTTTTTTGTCAATACAAAAAATTGGTATTTAAACTATAGCTTGAGGATAATCTCTTAAATTCTTTCTACAAGTTGAGCTTTCTTATTAGTATCCATGAATAAATACTCTCTTAATTAATATAAATAAAAACATTAAAGCTATGGAAGATAAACCTGCTGGAAAACACACACCGAGCAATCCCCCAGTTGATAGCCCCAAAAAAGTGTTTAATCCCATCGCTACATAAAGTCAGTGGTCGCTCGGGTGGAATGGAAGTACCAAAGATATTTTTAACAGGCCAACGAGCTCTAAAGGTATATCATGTTACATTAAGGTGTCAACTTTTATCACAACCAGAGCAGTATCGTTTTTGGCGATAGCAAAAGTGCTGAATGGAAAACGTAGGAGCCTACTAAAGCTTCGGACATGAAAAAGAAAACTTCTATGAATGATAAGCCAGTTTGGAATTACGATCCGAAAACAGCAGGAAAAACGACGATGGTTTTGGGTAATGACAAGCCAGACTACCGTAAAAAAGACTAAGTTTATAAGTAACGAACTCCTACGACTCTTACCAACAGCAGGCTCAAGAAAAAATGATCTCAGTTTATTCTAAACTTATAAATCCTAATTGATTTATGGAAATCCAAAATATTGACCTACTCGTATGTTTAGAGACTACAAACTCGTTGAAAGTTATCGAAAATTGAGGTATTTAAGGAAATATTAGATAAGTTTAAAGAGAAATCAAGTTTCTTAAAAAGAATTAATAAAAAAATAATCGAGAATGTTGAGTCATCATAATATTTTGCCAATAATGATCCTCTCTTTGATGATTATATCTTAGCAAGGAGTTTATAATAAACTTTTAAATATAATCAAGTGAGTACATTTAACACATCTTCTATAAACTCTATCTCTAAATTCATTCCACATTAACTCAGCAAAAACAGGTAGATGTCTTTACTTTTAACTATTCTTTTCAAAATTACAGTGAACTTTTTCACATCTTCATTCTCATACAATCCTTCACATATTAGTCCTGAAGCATAGCCTTCAAACTCATATTTGTATAAGTGACTCATCATCCATTCTTCCTCCGCAATTATCTACTAGGCTTAGTTGTCTATAAAGTAGGTTGGGCTAGATAAGATTTTGTATTCTTCTATTTTGAAAGTTCTAAACATAGCATTAGGCCCAAGGTTGTAGCAGTCAATGAGGTAGTCTTGATAAGGGCCAAATGTGAATTGAGACTATCTGATATTCCCTTTGGACACGTCAATCACGTAATTGTTGTTGATGATAGAGCCATCTGTCTTTTTATTTTCAGCTTTATGGGTTAGGCAAACGAACATAAACTTGTCTTTTTTCATTTGCCATGCATTACAGATAACTGTTTCTACTTTAGACAAGTAAGATTAAGATGCGATTGCCTGATTAAACTTGTAAATGTGATGATAACCTTTCTCATTTTGTATTTCATAGATTTTAAATTAGAAGTAATCATCGTGTTTAGGTTTATACCACATAATCATTGAAAAATTGTTGGCTTTTTTGGTTATATGTTAGTAAGTCCATTCATCTTACTTCGATTAATAAACTGCTACTGTCTTTGTCGTCTTTTTTTATGTAAGTTGGAGAGGGTATTTGTAGTAGGTAAGTCTATAGCGATTTTAGCTGTATCTCCCTCTCTCTTCGATGCAGAGATATTTAGTTTCTGAGAATGTTATGATATCATTTTGATCTGATTCTAAGAACATAAAATAGTGTGGAAAATAGCTAAATTCATAATTTTAGAGACTGAGTATGCAGATTCTGTTTTTTCTAGTTTCGATTAAGATCACCTACTTGTCATTGAGTAAACCCATTGAGAACATGGGATGATCGAATGAAGCTTAGAACAGTACTTTTCCTTTAGTATCTACATGTACTATTACCTCCTTTTTGTGGGAGAGGATAGCGAGAAAGACAAAAGAGTCATTGTAAGCAGCATGAAGAAAGAGTATTTTTTTGTATGTTTTTTAGAGCCGAACTTCGTAAGTATTTGAGAGTATCATTGATAGATGTCTGATTGGTGGAGATAAAGGGTACTGTGACTTATGAAAATCAGTATCTGCTTTAAAGAGATAATAGATTGGGGCATACATATTTATAAACAAAGTCTATCGCAATGAATCAAATATTTATGATTACATTATACCGAAACCTTAACAATCAGCTTGGCCAATATTCGTTGATTATTGATTTTAATAACCTAGTTCTCAAAAGAAAGACAAGTTGCAGTTAGTTATATATAAATATAATTTAATAATAATAAGCATGAAGAAGTCAGCCAGAGGCAGCAGCAACAAAAAACCTGAAGAAAAAAAGAAACAGTCTACTCTTACCAAACAGAAACTCACAGAGTTTATTATTCGTTCAGCTGAAGTTGAACGCAAAATAGAAATCGTCAAAGAAATGTTAGCAGAATAAGATACATTTACCCCAGCTTCCCTCTTCTATAGATTAGACTCTGCTCGCAAAGGCTTCGTTGTAGAACGAGATATTTAAGCATTTTTGAGAGACCAACAAGTAGAGCTGAAAGGTTGCGAATTGAAACTACTTTTTGGAAGAATTAATGCAAATAAATCAGAAGAAGTAGTGCATGCTAGAGAGTAACTAGAGTCTTAAATAGATTCCAAAATTTTATACTTCCCAACCAGAACCCAAAGTTAAGATACTTCGTAATGCGAAGAGCGGTGCTGATTCCAGTCCCTCGTTAACCACTTGACCAAAAAATCTAATGGATAACTACCAAACTGCTTACTTAAATAGTAACATAATACAGCAAGTATGTCGTTTTTTATAAAGGTTGAAAGATATTCACCAAACTTTGTTAAGCTCTTTCGACTTTGATGCTCAACACATCTTCAGCTCTATAAGCAACAATGGAGATTTCATCACTGGGGAGGATATTATTAGCTATATCACTGAGTTCGGAAGAGAAATCACTACAGAAGAAGTGGGATGTTTGTTGAGAATTATGGACAGAACTGGAGAAGGACAGATCTACTTGAGAGATTTTAAGTATTACTTCGCAACTTTGGGTCTCAAAAAGGAACATTAAATTTTTGATTAGTTGAGCCCCATCCCTGCCTTGAAAGAGTTGCAGACTAGTGAAAAGAAAAAAATAGTGAAAGACCGAGATCAGACCCTTAAAGATAGATACAAGGACAACAAATCATATGTTAAGGGAATGGATGAGGAGGGACATCACATTTTGGGCTATTCTAAATATAGAGAGGGTTCCAAAAGCCCAGGATGGTTGTCCAACTCACGTAAGGTGCGTCGTTGATTCTTTTTAGGATAATAATCACATTCTTAGCTAACTCTAAACTGTCAAAAAATAGACAATATTGATGCTAATCAAATCTACATTTAAATCTAAACAACAAAACAAATTCAACATGAAGTAACTCTATGAATGATGACTTGAACTTGGTACAAACGGTGTATTATAATATATAATTTCTACAGTAGATCTTAGAACACATTTGGTTTTGCAATATTTATCCATTTAATCTTCAAATTTGCTATGATAATCTTTATTTTAAACTTTTTAGCCTTATGTTTTATGTAAACTGAACTAAACTTTTATTTTAAAGGGGGTAGTTTAGATCTATTCTTTTCTCAGACTTTTTAATCATATCTATCCTCTACCCATCTTATTAACAACTATAGCCCTCCTTTCTCGCCTCAGCTGCTTTCTAATGACAGTGTCTATAATCAAAGATATGTTTTATGTTGAAATATAGTCTGTGTTAAATTAATAGTTAAGGATAAAGAGGGGCACGCAGGCAGAAAGCCCCGGTAGCTCAGTTGGTTAGAGCGTTGGTCTTATGAGCCAACGGTCGCGGGTTCGACCCCCGCCTGGAGCATTTTTTACGACACATATAACATTCAAATTAGAGTAATACTTAAAAATCTCATTCTAGAATATTTGAAACATAGTTTTGCTATTATATTTGGTTTATATAAATATAAAAATCTTTTAATTTTCTATAAATGCATACCTGTAAGATGTCACTCTAGGATTCTAATACTCCTCTTTTTCTTACCCTTACAAAATTTTTATTTTTTCTTGGGTCCAAGTTGTAGGTTAAATTGTGATCAATTTAAGCGAATTGACAAATTATAACTGAGTTAAATGCAAGCTAAGTTGGTGAGGTATTATAGTTGTTGTATTATTTAATTTATAATATTTATATCCACAAATGGGTGCTAAGAAGACTCTTCTTATGAAGAAAAGACTCGCCAAGAAGCAGAGGCAGAACAGACCCCTGCCCAACTGGTTCAGATATAAAACTGATAACAAAATCAGATACAACGCCAAGCGCAGACACTGGAGAAGAACCAAACTAAAAGTTTATTGATCTCAATTTAAACTCATCTACACCACATCACACTATAAAATGTAAACATTTAACAGTAATATTAACCATCTATCCTCTTAAAGAGGACTATGGTATTTAGATAGCCATAGATAGATTATGTTTGATTTAGATTTTCCTAATACAGGATTTTATTTTTGTTTTTTAGATGTATACTTCAAAAGAGCAAGTTACAAAATCTTACTACGCTTGTTAGTAACTTATCCAAACATGAAATTATTTAATTAAGATTGCATGAGATAAGCCAATAAATCTTGATATATTATGATTCATGATGGCTGGACTACAGTTTGACAAGTTAGCTAAAAAAACTAAGTTTATTAAACCTTTATATAATACCATTTATGAGATCCTTCTTTTTGATTTTGTTTAAGGGTCTTTATTTCAATGAGGGAATAAATATTACTAAATGAAAATTGTAATTTTGGATAATAGATTCGTACGGAGAGAAAAGATTAGCCTCAAATAAAGATTTTATATTGCTCTTGATAAACCAAAGAAAAATTATTTATGAAATTGACTAGTAAGACTAGTGAATATACTCATAAAGGGAGCTGATCAAATCATTGATTTTTTAGTTGTTCTGCCGTTTAAATCCTCGCTCCATCTTTTTGATCCAGTCTCACTAGCTTTCTTGTAAGAATTCATCCTTTTCTCATTCTCTACCCATATGTTCTCTTCACAAAAGCGTTCTGTGGCATTCACTCGAGGCGATTTTTTTCTACAGATAGGACAGATTTTATCATACTCCCAGTCACAGGCACACTCAGTGCAAACTATGTGTGTTCTGTTACGGCACCGAAAGCTTGAGCAATCATCGCTTTGAAAGAGGCAGAGACAGCAGATTTTATTTCTTTCCTTCTATCTTTTGAGAGAGTTGAGGTAGAGCTACTTGAAGGATTAAGTAGTTTGTTGCTTTTTAACTGGTGTGTTGAAATTGGAGAGGGAGGTCTAGTAGACAAAATTACTCATCTTATTAAATATTATACTAAAATGAGTCAAAAATATAATTTCAAAGTTGTTAAAAATTTAAATAACAACTGAGTTGGAATACATATTGATTGTCTTTTGAAAATGTTTAGGATTCATATGCTCTTTGATTGATGTTGGACATTATTTGTTTCAATTTTGAGCTGAAAACAGTAGTTCCTTACGATTAAATAATCTACAGAATTCAAGATTGACATATACAGTAATATCCCCGAATCATTTGCGGCTGAATAGCAAGATACCCTTTACTAAAAATGCCACAGCAAGTAGTCCATGAAGGATGCTCCAATCGATTATTATAGATGTTCTACCTTCCCTCATAATCTATTGGAAGTGTCTTTCTCTATTTTTTTGCTCAATCTGAGCCTTTGGTAAACTTCTATTCTGCTTGTAGAATTCTGTAAATTTTCCAGGATTGTTTATGGTAGACATCAACTATAATTATAGATGTTAAAAAATTTCACAAATAAAATTAGGTCATAGAATTGAACTTGGATCTGATCAGCTGCAAGTTGAACCTTAGCTAATGCAAGGAATATGCTCTCGTTTTAGATGATGAGATCCAGCAGATCTACAACTTGTTGCAGTTCATGGTTAGCAATCTAAAAATGCTGAGTTGATTCAGGTGGTTTTAACCTATTTCGAAGTGGATTTACTTAAGTCTAGCTACGTCAAGTTGCTGTAGTCTGCTTTATTCAGAGTGAGACAAGCTGAGTCTGTTAACTTGTTATTTCCTTTATTAATGACAAATTACCCGCCCTAAATTTGCTCAATAGTGGCATTTTACTTTTTGCTATATGCTTAACTCCTTCGTCCATCATTTAAGTGTTGGCTACATTTTTGAAAAAAATACAGAGACCAAGTTATTTAAGGTCTTTCCATTCGCCTTGACTTAAAATTTTACACCCACTAGCTCCTAAAGGATTAAATCCTCAATAAAAAACTGATTACCAAGCTAAAGCTGTACAAGATATTGCCAGTTAGCTTTAAGAAGATACATAACTCCTTTGGAGGTTATACTGTTAGACCCTATTATAGTATAGGAGATACAAAGCTCTAAATGTTAAAGAAGTCTCCATTTGGTTTTACTTAAGCTTTCAACCCCCTCATCC
>Ga0194117_10005658_pt1 | contig 11279 bp, 8 predicted proteins | sample TA2MahsurfametaG_FD_160579 | JGI IMG/M metagenome (GOLD analysis project Ga0194117, IMG submission 160579) | Freshwater microbial communities from Lake Tanganyika, Tanzania - TA2015009 Mahale N1 surface | ecosystem: Environmental > Aquatic > Freshwater > Lake | place: Tanzania: Lake Tanganyika...
TTTCCTCTATTGACTTACCAAATATTACATTTTTACTGAGAATATCCATAGTTTTATAACCTTAAATACTTACTTGACAATCAAAGATAAGTAAATTAAAGTATAATTGTCAAAACTTTCAAAACTTTGGATTATTAAAAATCGAATAATCAAAAAGTAATTTTAATTAATTTACCTCCAAAAGTATTTACTATAAGCAGATGATGAATCATTTTCTAGTTGGATAATATTTGCTGTGTTAATAGCTGGCCAAATATTCCAAATCTTTATGCGACTATTCTTCAATCTGATTTAATAAATCTGCTTCGTCTTTTGCTTCCTACTCACTTCTCTATCTCTTTCTCTGCTATTCTTCAGAATACTCACTATAGATGCGTATTAGATCTCTTTCGACAATTGAGTAGAAGAGAGGAGCCAATCCTTGAGCTAATGTATCGATTTTTGCGATCGTATTTGTTCTAATGTGACTGAAGACAACTTCTAAATTAAATCAAACTTACGTGTATTTCCGATGAATTTGAACAGTTCTTACACAGTTTCACAGAATAAGAGTTTGATTTCTGCTAAGATAGGTGTTTAAATGTTGAGTTCAGCTGGGGAATCAAGTATAATATTTAGAACTTGTTGTATATATTTTCTTAAGATCTTATTCACTCTCTTGATGCACACTTCTTTATTTTTTATCTCAGTTGAAGGGATGAAAATTGTTGATAAATCCGATGTATAGCGAGTAATCAGTTCCTCTTTGGATCCTGCACTTGCAATTGACTTTAAAACTGCCTATCTCAGTTGAACTTTTTTGGTGGTGAGGAAACTGAAGTTTTTGGCAGTAAAAATTGCAATGATTTATCCTCCTGAAACTACCTTGAAGATATTTTTGTAAATGGGATCGACTTCACCTTAGCTGGCCATATCACCTAAAGACATGTTCAATAGTTAACCAATACCTCCATTTTGTTGCATTTCACCGAAAAGAGACATTACGTTTACACCTTGAGCAGGTTGACCATTTTAGCCTTGGACTGGAATAGTTATGGAATTCAGTTGCTGGGTAATATTTGCAGCATTTAAATTTTAAACTTGAGGCAGCTCTCTTGCGTTTGAGGAAATCTGAGAATTTTATGCGGGTGGCTCACTTATTTAATTTTATTAGTCTATCATTGCAGACGAAGATTATTGTTATGTTTGATTTGATGGAGGATTGATTACTGTCTATTGTTTTGGAATTTGTGCTGATTGTCTTTCTTATTCGAATTGTTGACTAGTTTGTTAATGTGAGATTTGTGTTGGTTGTCTTGCTTGTTGGGACTGTTGACTAGTCTGTTGTTGAGTGTTATTTTGTTGAGGTCTTTGTCCGAAAATATTTGCGAAGTTGAAGCCAGAATTTGGACCAATAAGACCACTAAGCATATCAAAAGGATTGGTGCTTGGTTGTTGCACATTTGGAGGATTATTTTGAGCCTTATTTTAATTAGGTTGACTTCCTCCACTGCCTTGCCTTTGAGTTGTTGTAGGCTAACTTTGAGTATTTCTATTTTGAGGACCATGTTGATGAGAACGTTGTTACTTATTCTGATTACCTAGTAGTCTTTGTATGATATCAATAGCTTCTGCATTTGATCTGTTAATCATATGGAAAGCTGGTAAGAAATCTTGCAAATGCATGACTGTTCCATCATTGAGAAGTTGTATACCTCGATTGAGTTGGGGTATAAATCTTAGAAGTTAATTATGTAATCTCCTGAGATAAAATGCAGCTTCTTCTCTTTGATTCAGATGTTAGGGAACATGTGGTTATTAACGTACTGTGATTCTACTGATGAGATTATGCAAATGATTTAATGCTCCCATTTGAGGTGGAGGGTAGGTTCTTTGATTTGCTTGGTTTTATGGTTGGCTAAATAAAAGTAGAAAATACTTTTGCTGTTGCTGAGGATTTGAGGACTGTGGGATATTTTGATTATTGTTCGTTTGAGGAATAGGAGGACGTGGAGGCACAATATTTGAAGGAGGTTGTTGACTAGATTGAACTTGTTATGTAGGGGGAGTTCCGACGACTGGAGTGCTAACCATTCTTATTTCAAAGCTACCTAAATTACCCAAATTTGTCAACAATTGATTCATTCCATTGTTATTTGGATTTGGTTCAGGGTTACCTCCCATTAAGCTGGAAAAAATATTTCCAAAATTCGGAAATCCAGGCAAAATTGGAGGTATCAGAGGTATGGGTAGCTGCTGAGGAGGAATCTGTGCTCCCTGCTGGTTTGCTTGCTGATTTTGAGGCTGATTTCTAGAAGGCTAGGGAGGATTATTTGAAGGTTGTTGAGGTTGCACATTTGTTTATTGTTGAGTTGGCTGCGATGTTTGCGCAGGTTGCATTCTGGCAATAAGATGAATGGTTAAGCCTGATTCTTTGACTTTATAATTCTCTTCATACCATAATCACTGAGTTTGGCAGTGTCTAAGATTTGACTTCCTCCAAATATCAATCTCTGTTTTGCAACAGGAACATTAGTTTTTGCTTAGATCAATTTTTTAAGATCAGGAATGGGGATCTATTTGGCTCTAGATTTACATCGTGGCGAGTATTAATTTAAAAGACTTAGTTTGAAAGCAATTTGACTTTCAAAATAAAATTGTCCTATTCGATTATAACAGGTTGTTCATTTCCTTCGCTCTCCATCACTTTACACGTAGATTTATATTAGTTAATAATATGATATGCTCTAGGTTTGTAATTAAGCGATATTTTAAAATTAAATCAGCAGAAATAAAATAGATATTTTTGAAAATGTTTTTAGATGATAAGCTAGAATTAGTTAAAGTTTCACTTTTTATAATATAACTTTTCTATGGGACTGTTAGGTAAAACTTTGAAAGGAAGGAGTGCTCGCCCAGGCGGTCTCCCTCCCAAAAAGAACATAAAAATCAGACAGATAGCTAAAACTCAGTAAGAGTTCGACCAGTTGAAGAAACTTGCAAAGATGAAAAAAGATATCCTTCGATCAAAGATCTAAAGTTAACACAAAATCGTCAACTTTAATAAGAAAAAGTTGCTGACTTACTGGCGTAAAATCATGCGTATTGCTAAAACTGAGGATCTTCGTAACTAAATTGACATTTATTCCCAAAACAATCAAAGATAGTTGGACTCCAAAGAAGCTTTTATTCAAATGCTTGACAAAAATCTGGATGAGGCAAACAATCAATACCAAATTGCAATCAGAAACCACCTTATTCATATCGATACTCTGCTTTCTGTTCAAAATTCAAGAATTCAAGGCTTGATGGAGGAATTCAGGAGAGACGTTAACATTCTAGAACAGGAGTATCTCACCTAAAGAGAGTAGATGGAGCAAACTCATCACGATCATCTAAAAGAATTGAATGATATGATTGATACTGTAAAAGAGGAGGACAGAAGAAAAGCTGAAGAAACTAGAACTGAGGAGCAAGCTTTTAGAGAGTAGATTAAGAATAAAAATTTGGAGGAGTTACAACACATGAAATTTAATCTTTAAGCTAAACAAACTAAACATTATACTGAACTCTAACAAATGCATCAAAAATATTCTTCAGATACTGGAAAAAAGACTTAAGAGCATAGTAAAAACTTTGAGGACAACAAAAATATGACCATTAAAATAAATTAGCTTGATAGGAACATTATAAGAAAGAGATCTAAAATTGATCTTTTGAAAATCAAAATTTTGCAACACAAAAAGGAAAGTGGGGCTCGCAATAATGCCCTGAAAAAGGAGAAGGATAATATTTCGAAGAATTATCAAGAGTTGAAGGAGAAGATGAACAGATTTAGATAGTAATAAGACAGAAGATTAAAGGAATTGACAAATAACTCTAGAAATGCAGTTGAAAAACTTAAAGAATATCTTTAATTGGGTTAAAGGATACTTAAAACTGCTGAACTATGTAGAAGACTTTAAACTGAAAAATAAAAGGTACTACCTTTTTACTAGTCAACTGTTGATGAGAGTGAAATTTCCGAAGAAATGAAAAATCAATTTCAAGAACTAACTCCTTAAGAATATTAGGAATTCAAATATCTGAACAACTTCTTTAAAAGATTTAATAAAGTTTTGCTCGATCGTTTAGCTATTCAAAAGCAGAAAGAAACTTTAAGCAAAGACAATCAGATGTTAAAATCATTACTAAAGCAGTATCTTGATGGAATTTCTCTAAACGACGAAGTCTTAAGAACTAACAATCCTTTATTTATTGTAAATAACCGTATTCAGATCACACAGGAACCCGTTTAAGAAACTCATGGGCATACAGTAATTTAGGCTAATTTCGTACATACTAACAATCTAAACCAACTTGGAAGAATGGCACCACAAAGATTCCAATGATAGAAGATATGATTATCTAAAATAATAAGATATAAAAACTAATAAAGATTCAAATTTGCTTTTTGATTGCTTTTTTGTACTTGGAACGATAGTAATCTCGCTGTTCTTTCAATTACGTAACTCTGATTTGATATTTATTTAGTATGCCCTTCAATTTTATTATAAGATGCTCATATTTTTCCTCTTTTGACTCTTTGTTTTATTCTGATTCTCGCTTTGTAAGCATAGTAGAATTGAGTAAACTCTTGGCCTTTTTGATTTCTTGTTTTGAATGATTAGATTTGAAAGTATGGCCACTTTAGTTTGATATCTTTTTTAGAAATTCATTTTTATTATCAAAACAATCAGAAAGATTTAGTCTACAGTTTTAATCATGACGAGATTTACTGTAATAGCTGCTTCTATTTTTTAAATCCATACTTTTGTAGATTTCGCTCCAAGTTCTTTTCACAGATGGAGCCTTTACTTTAATACTTTTAGGTTGTTTAACTTACTTTTTCTTCCAATAATACTTCTCTTTGCTATTTACTTAAATCAAAGGCTTTGTTTTGTTGTAGTAACCTTTAGTACCTTGATTTGTAAAAATAATATCTTAAATATTTTCAAGCGTTGGATGTTTACGCATCTGCAGAATGGGCTTAAAGTCTAAACTCTGACGCTTTGTCAATTGTGGTTGTTTGCTGAAGTGTGCGTGACTCGCTTTAAGGCTCTTAAAGCGTTATTCAGGTTGAGGTAAAATGATAAAATGGTGATGTTTGTGTTTCTTCATTTTAAATGACCGTTTTTATTTAAATTCTTTATTTTAAAAATTGGATAAAATAAAAAATGTTATGATCTAAAAACTTGTCTTTATAATGAATTTCGAAATATCATAGTAATTTTTCAAGACAATCAATCGAGATCTTTAGTTTATCATAGTTTTTCTACTTCCTGTCCAGTTCTTCTCTCTTCAAATCTAATACATTTTAAATTTCTTTCATGTAAATTTGAATCTAAAGCATTGATCTTTGGTGAGTTTGATAGTTAGACTTCTTAGAAGATGAAAGATTAGCCTGTGAATCGCTTACATCATAGCCAAGTTTCAGCATAAATTACTACCGTTATTTTTCAAGTTAGTAAATTCTTTATTTGAAATGCTTGTTAAGCTAATTTGATTATTTAAGTTGATACTCCATTTTTGTGAGGATGTTGTTTGTAGAGAGAAACTTTTCTAAATTAATTTTCAACTCTTCTCGAAGTTATCGTTTTTAAATTTCGCTTTAATTTAGTATCCTTTAGAGATCTTCAATTTTAAGACGGTATTCTGAATGATTCCTTTCAATCTTCCTCAACTTTGAGTTGGCTTCGTCAATTAAATTATTTTTCTAAGCAAGTTGAACCTATATATCTCTCTTTAGATTTTAGATACTTCCAAGATTATTGTAGTATACTTTCCTCTCAGCTCTAAATTTTTATATTTCCATCTCCATTGATTTATTATCTATCTTTAGTTTCTCAATGAGTTGTCGATTCTTTTCGTTTTCTTGGAAAAGTTTACGATTTTCGCTGTCACTCATTAGTCTCTATTTCTTTAGAATGATGATTGTTTACTACAACGCTCCTTTCTCTTTTTCTAACAATTCTATTTGTTATTTCAGAGTCTAGAGCTCTGATTGACAGATTTCAAGTTATCTCTAAAGCTGGTAATTTTGCATACTATATTTGAATTAAATTAATCTAATGACCGTTTATAAATATTTTACGAAACTATCAAAATCATAGGCCAATTTAATCGAAATCTAAATTGTTTTATTTGCCCCATTTCTTTATTGCTTTTATAACTCTATCATTCTGAATAGTTAAAAAAATACTTGTTGGGAATTTTAAGCAGATTTTAAGATAGCTGCAGCTTCGATTAGGTGTTCTACTGACTATTTGCCTGCTACTACCATTTGGAAAACTCCTAAGACACTTCCTCTTAAAGCATCTTCATAGTCATTTTACGAGTCTATTTTTTAGAGAGCTTCAAATGCCTTGACTGCATAGTAAAAATGTCCCATTTTATATGAGTCATTTCCTATCAATTGTAGAAGATTATATGAATCTGTTGAGGTCTATGTTGAAATATAAACATCCCAAGCGTTCTTGGGCTTTCCGTTCATAATGTATGTTCTGATCAGCCATTTAATGTAGGTCTCATCACTTTTATATTTTTCATTTCTAATTGCCAAGAAGCTATTCTCAGCTTATTTGTAATCACCAGTTGCAGTATTTGCCAATGCATAGTTCCAATGGAAATCATCATCAGCTTGGTAGTAACTTTTTATACTGTTAAGGTAAACCATAACATCATCAAATTGTTTGAGTAAAAAGAAGCAACTTGCCATACATTGTCTACCAGGAATTGTATCGCATTCTGTGGCAGAGGCACCCACAAGTTGGAAAAGTTGTTGTGCTGTTTTTAGATGTTCTTTTGAATCTTTTTTTTGGCCATACATTAAATATGAAACAGCTTTAATTATGTACTCTCTAGGATTAGTGGGTTAGAGATCTTTAACTAAATTGAAAGCTTCCTAAACCGAGTCGTTTTTAAGGTTATAGATAACCATATTAAGGCGAGTTTCTGGGAAAAGTTCAAGTAGTGGTGGTAGAAACTGCATAGCATTTTATCCGTTTCTAAAAACAACTAAATTATGACGAAGAAGATCATTTTCTTTGAACAAATCTCCTCCTTTGAATTTTTGTTGGATAGGTCTTAAAGCTTACTAAGCGTTTTTACCTGAATACACTTGATAATTATTGCAAGCCTTGAGGTTGGCTGTAAAAATACTTTAAGGATCAAAGGTTTAATAACCAGATAAAATTTAGAGAGAGACATCAAAATACTCCATTTTGTAATAGCAGAGAGCTATGTAAACATTTATTGCTTCGTATTTGCGGCTTTCCAGCAATAGTTTTTTATAAATTTAAGTTGCTTCTTCATAATGACCTCTCAGATAATGAATAGCAGCTAAAGTAAGTTGATCCTATATAACATAGCAAGTACTTAGGCACTTTCATCAAGTTTTTGGTGATAGTGCATTAAATTCTTTTAATCATTTTTCTTATGAGCTAAATGAAACAGAAGTCTCGTTTGTAAAGGAGTTTCTGCTCCTTTTAATGCTTCTCTTCTGGCGTCATCATAGAGACAAAGTGCATAGTAGCAACAGGCTTTGTAGATATGATAGTCTTTATCTTAAGTTTTTCTTAATAGTTCGTCGTAGATATTTATTGCTTTTCTAGATTTAGTTAGTTTTACCTGTACTCTCCCATATGAAAGTAGCAGTAGGCGAGCCACAAGCTATTTTCTACTTGAATATTGACATTTCTTTAACTTTACAATAAGGCAACTGCACCTATCCAATCTCTCTTTTTGATATAATCTTGTAAAGTGGGCATTTTTTCTGCTTGTACTTTATTGTAAGCGCCTTATTATGAAGTAGTATTTTTAACTTTGGCCTTGGAGATTGAAGTTCCTGGACGATACATTTAAATTAGGTTTATATTAATTCAAAATGAATTGTTATCTTGGCATCAAACTAGATAAAAATTTAGCCTGATATATTTGAAAAAGTAAATAAAGATGAAGTTGGTATATTTATGGTTGAACAGAGCTCGCAAGTATCTTAATCTGGTTTTGATTCAAATGGAATCTGTAATGATTTAAGTTATCAACTAGTTTGATTTATGATATCTATCAATAATATTTTTGAAAATGGGAAGTATCTTATGCCCTTCGAATCATTAACAAATCAAACACGATATCTTCAGCTACGTTTACTGTGAAGATAACAAATAAATCAAAATCATACACAACGATTCAATCGAAACAAGTATTTAGTCCATTCGACCTTCATTGCTCGACTGCTAGACCAAATTAAAACGTTCAGAGAAGAGATTTAAAGATGTTAGTATCAATAGTTAGCCTGTTGTACTTGTTTGTGGTGAAAAGGAGATGCATTGTACTTTTTAAAGACCAGAAGTGTTTCTTAAACCTGAGGCAAGTCTCGGTTACAAAATCTATAGAATATTGGATGCTTCCAATTGCAAACTTGAAAATATAGTTGTTGGAGGTAAATACAATTAAATTTAGATTAAGTTATGCAATTCTTCGGAGTGTTTTTATGCTATTTGTCCAATAATCCTTAACTAATCGATAGAATTATTCTTACTCATAAGAATAGTTTTGGAATTGCTGCAGTACAAGTCATTTATGATGGCAGAAGGGAAGTATTGTTTATAGATGACTATATACTTTGCCATAACAAAAAACCTTTGTTTTCGAAACCTGTAAGGTATACTGATATGTGGCCTTGCTTACTCGAAAAAGCATGGTTTAAAATCAAATCATGTTTTAATTCAAAAATAACATCAGTCCACCCTATCGAAGTATTTACAACATTTTTGTCCTATCCTATCAAAAGATACACCCTTACTGACTCTGCTACATATAATCGAAATTTAGTGGCAAAGTATCTTATAAATGGTCAAGCTTTCGGAAAAGGTTTTGGCTGTGTGATTACTTCCAAGATAACGCCAAATCATAAAATTGGTCTCAGTGGTAGCAAGCACTTCTATTTATTGAAAGTAGTCTAGTTCAAAGAAAAAAAATATTTCTATTTAAGAAATCCATGTGGTCAATTCGACTTCAGAGGATCTCTTCATGAGTTACCCCAATAGCTTCAAAACTAAATCGTAAATGTAACAGGAGAACATCCAACTCTAGGCAATTTTATACTCACATAATAAGAATTTGAGTAACAGATTGAGTCATTCTTCACAATTCAATATAATCCTTCTTCCTCTATCGTGAGCTAGGAATAAATTTTCTTTGCAAATAACTACAATGCAGAAAATTATATTAAATTTAGGATAACAAAGAAAGGTGAAGTTGGCATTAGACTACAACAACTCATATCTACTCAATAATTCGCACCTTTGACTTACCTTTTGCTTGATGTTGATCGAAAATCTATCATTTCTGGACTTTTGAATAATTAAGGTTGCTTTAGTGTACATGAGACAAGTATATTATCCATAACATAGACCTCTTGGACAAGTTTTATGAGACATTGTAACCTGGAACTTATTTCTTACGTCTAAAAAAGAAATCTCAAAACAAAACCAATATTGGTAGAACAAGAGATAGGCTCATAGTGAGTGCAAATGAAACTATAAAATTTGAGATAAGTGAAAGCGGATAGCGTAATTTATCAAAAAACTTAGTTAAAAACGAATTTATGTTTGCTGCGAAAGAAATAGCTAAGAAAAAACTGAGCGAAGATAAAAACGCAGATAAGGATTAAATCGAGCATAAAGTTGTTTGGCTTGGAGATCTAGTTGTTATTTACATAAATAAGTTGAATACAGGCAAAGAGGCCATCAATATGGAGGTTAATTTTCCAGATTTGACTAACTTGTAATGTTTGTCACATAACATCAACCGAGGCTATACATCATTGCCTCCATTCCCCAAAGACATGCTTATCGTCTTTTAGAAAATTAGTCTAACAGAATCTACCTCAATAGGAAAGTATAACTTGACCCCTTATTGATGATATTCTCAAGTTATTTTTTTACAAACTCGCTATTAAAAGTACAGATTTTGTAGCATAAAAACATATTAGATTGATGGAGGTAGAAATCTCTTGAAGCAAAGGGGTATTAAATAAAGTAATAATTACTTACTTATATTAAGGCACTTACAAATTTATTTCAGTACGATATTATTGTGTTGATAAATTTAATTATCCCGTATTTAAAATTTAGAAAGATTCGGGCTTGAATCAAAACAAGTATCGCAATAATTTTATAAGATCAGTAAGATAATATTTTAGCAATTATATAATAAATAGTGTGAAAGATGTTTGTTTGGTTTAGATTTAAATTCTTATTCTCTCTAAAAAATTCAAAAAGCTTCCTTGGAAAAACTCATACTTCGCTGTTATACTTTTTCATTTATTCTTTATTTATTTATTACAAAAAAAGATAATGGAACCCTTACAAAACTGTATTTGATTTATTTAAGATCTTTCAAAATTAAAAACCATTGGTTGGTGTAGCCTCGAGTCAAAAAAGGTTGTTGATGAAAATTTTTTTGTTTAAAATTCTGGTGGCTCTAAAAGAAAAGCGTGTAGTGTTTTAAGGTCGCCTACTATTATTGAGATGATAATAATTTACAACTTAGTGAAAATGCTACCTTTTGATTAACAGATTAAAAACCAAAGCTCTTTATAGCCTTACAATCAAGTTTACTTCAACTTTCCTGTCAACTTTAGCTATCCTAATACTTCTTTTGCTTGGAATATAGACTATTCTGGAGTTCATAATCAGTCATTTTTCCCTCCTTCCAACTACTATTTTATACCTAATTTCTAATTTAGTGCTTAAGATTAAATAAAGGAGGCAAATCTTCCTACTCGACCTAGCTAAAACTTGGAAAATTTATAGTTGTAAAGGCAATAAAGGCCAGCTTAAGTTGAAAATTAATAAGAAATTAAAAATGAAAAGGGTGCCACATTGAAAATTCAACAGAAGTATGGTAGAAATATACTGTCAAATATTTTCCACGCTACCATCAAAAAGATTCTTTCTCCTTAATTCAGTTAAAATATACTTAAAGGAATTAAAAAGAACAATCTGTCAATTACACTCGAACAGTTCAGATAAAGACTTGAGGAAAAGACAAAAAATATGAAGGGCTATATAAATATGAAGTTTATAAAGAGTTTGAAAATTGGCAGACCGATTGGCGCAACGAAGCTAGACATAGAGTTTAGAAAGCTTTTGAGGATTCTTTGTAGAATCTATAATCATAACTACCACATACCCTATATTTTTCATACAACTAAAATTAAGAGAGAATCGAGAGATCTGCACTTGAAATGTTTG
>Ga0194117_10005661_pt1 | contig 11277 bp, 21 predicted proteins | sample TA2MahsurfametaG_FD_160579 | JGI IMG/M metagenome (GOLD analysis project Ga0194117, IMG submission 160579) | Freshwater microbial communities from Lake Tanganyika, Tanzania - TA2015009 Mahale N1 surface | ecosystem: Environmental > Aquatic > Freshwater > Lake | place: Tanzania: Lake Tanganyika...
AGCTTTAATACCTGCCCATCCCCAATTATCTTTAGTAGTACCATTAATAAACACAGTACCTTTATCTTGTATATTAATAACTGTTGGATACCAAACTTGTTTTTTATCATCTATAAATTTAATATCTTTATATAACTCAGGCATTACTTCTTCTGTTTGAGTCATTAACTCACTACCTTCAATCATTAATTCATTTGATGTGAATCCACAATTCATACAACTCCATATTAATATACCTTGCTGTTTATGCTCATAACAAGCATCTGATTCACAATGTGGACATGTTACTAATCTATCATTCATTATTCTATTTTTTTAAGTTTAGGTAAATTAAGTTTAGGTATATCAATATTATTTACTTTTTTTAATGTTGGTAATTTAAGCTCTACTTGTTTAGGTACTTTTGATTCTAAAATATTATCTAATACTTCAGCCATTTTATCAAATGAGAAATTAGTTTTAGCAAAATGAGCTTGGCGTTTAGATTTTTCTAAATGTTTATTATAATCATTATAAACTGATTTAAAAGCATCAGCTACTTCTCCATCATTAGGAGTAAACCATTGTGATTCAGCTAATATCATATTTTTAGCTTGGGCTGATGAATGAACATTAGTTAATGTTCCTCCTACTAATGTGTTGTATTCTGGATGTAAGAAATCTAAATGACCACTCCATTTACTAGCTATAATAGGTTTTTTAGATAAACTAAATTCAAGTAATGGTCTTCCAAATCCTTCTCCTTTAGTTAATGATACCATAGTCTTTATTTTACCATGATTATATAAATCATTTATATCTTTATCATCTAAATCACCATGTAATAAGTAAACATTTGGTAAATCACCTTTAACTGTTTGTTTAACAGCTTCTATTTTTTTAAGTACTTCATCTCTATCCATTATTGAATTAGTAACCTGAGATGTTTTTAGAATTAATGCTGGTTTATTTCCTTTTTTATTTTTAAACATTTCTAAAAATACTTTAACCATATAACCTACATTCTTTCTATCTTCACCAATATCACCTTGTAACCAATGGCCAACAAATAAAAAACAAAAATCTTCCTCAATTTCATCTAATGCTACTACTAACTCAGTTTCTTCTAAATCATTATCATCAATATAAAAATATTTATTTAAATCAACTCCTTCAAATAAAACCTCAACTGGTTTTTCTAATTTAACCACTCCTTCAAGTTGATTATTTTGTTTATTTCTTTTTTCAAATGATGATTGAATGAACACTTGTTTAGCATGATTAGAAGACACTAGTGTTAAATTCATTTTATTAATACCTTCAATCCAACTTGGATCACACACAGTGGTTTCAATACCAGCTGTGATACCAATATTAAATTTACCTACTGGTTGGAATTCATTTGGCACAGTGATTTGAATCCAAACATCAGGCTGTTTAGGCAATTGAGGTTGTCTCCAAATTAAATCATATAATTTTTTATCTTCTAGATTATTTAAATCTAAAGCATTCCAAGCTGTATTTCCCCAACGTTGAGAAATAATTTTAATATCATATTTATCATACTTTAAAAGTGCTTTAACTATATCTCTAGATCTAGCACCATACCCAGACATTGTCTCAATAGGACAACTTATAACAATTAATGGTTTCATAACAATTAATAAACTAATTTATGACGAATATGTTTTCTTTTAAGTGGTTTTGTTTTAATTAACTCAAATTTATATCTTGGTTTCCAATTAGCTAAAACTTCATTAATATGCTTTATAACATTTTCACTCATATTTTTAGCTGACATCATTGATTCATCTGATGTAACCCACTCATGAGCTAATTTTCCTCTACGCTCTCTTTCTTCAGTTCCCATCTCATATACTTTCATAATAGCTTCAGCAGCTTCTCTAAAATCAACTCTATCATCATATATATAAGGTGTTTGAGGAGAACCTTGAATACTTATATTACTTGGAAATACTGGTATAGCCCATTCTCCACATTGTTTATATTTACCAAAATGGTTAGAACAAAAATCAGCATCAAAGTCAATCCACTTACCATTTTCATCTACAAAACGCATTTGGTCTTGCATACCACCTGTCACATTAGCAATAATTGGTTTACCACACATCATTGCCTCAGTTAAAGCTAATCCCCATCCTTCATTTGATGTTAATAATATACAGACATCAGATATATTATATATTATATTAAGATCATTAGCTGGTATTTTTAAATCTGAAAAATATATTTGATTATATTGATCATCATTAAATAATATATCACGCACAGCATATAAATCAGTACCATGCTCATCAATAGGTTGAGTATGTAATACTAAAGCACATTTATCAGCTTTTTCTTTAGACAATTTATCTAAAAATACTTTAAATGCAGCCATAGTATCAGGTACTTGTTTACGTCTAATATTTCTAGAATTAAACATTAAAACAAAATCATATTCTTTACTACCAAATAATTTTTTCTTAACCTCATTTAGTTTAGTCTTATCATCAATTGGAAAAAACATTTTTTCATTAATACCATGAGGTACATAACTTAATACTTTGTTTTTAACTTTATCACCTAATACTAATTTATTTATATTAAGTGTTTGTTTTGATATAGCCATTAATCCATCACATGATTCATAATATGGCTCATTATATAATGGAGCTGGATAATCATCCCAAATGTTTAAATAGATAATAGGTATTTTTCTCCTAATTTCATTTTCAATTTGAAATAACCAAACCCAATATCTTGGATCAGTAAATATCATTAATGCATCTGGTTTTTCAATATCAATCATTTGTCTAATATACTGAGGGTCACCATATCCATTAATTGGATATAAAGTTACACTAGCATCTTCTATACCAGCATGCTTGTTAGTATCAGCATTAATATCAAAACGTTTGCCCTGATCTGGGTGACTAATAGCACCTCCTACATTTACCCAATTAAAATGATGAGCTGTACCAATAACAATTTCTCTAGCCATTGTGGATATACCAGATGTCATTCTAATATCATCACATAACAATAAGACTTTTTTTCTTTGTGCTTGTGGCAAATAACCTTCTTTCATAACACGTTTAAACTAAATTTTTAAGATTGTTTACTACCTGATAAAGATAAATTTGAATGGTTGTGAAGTTTTTTTCTATAGTCTTCATCTGTTAAATATAAATGAATACTTCTATCAACTAATTTTTGAAGTGAAAACTTTGTTCTAACACATAACACTTTAAACTCGTCAAATAATGTTTCATTAACTTTAACACTTGTTAATTTATTGTCTCCCATAATCTATATTTTATATATATAAATATATATATAGATTAAGAAACAACATTTTTATTACAAAGTTCTTTATTATTATTAAATGGACAATAGGTGCAAGAATCTTTACCTACTATTTTAGAATATTCTTTAATTATATGTTTACCATCATTATCAAAACATTCATCTAAGAACATATTAAATTTATCAGCTGCTTGTTTACGTTTAATTTTACCACTAGCTGGTCTAAATGAGGTAATGTAAGGTATAGCAAATGCTTCATTATCCCATATTTTTCTTTTTAATATAAAAAACTCAACTTCAATTTTATCAATATCAATATTATATTGTTTAGCAAAATATTCTTTATAAAGCAATATTTGAGCTAGTTTAATATCATCTTTTTTATCCTTATCTCTCCATCCTGACCTGGATGTTTTAATGTCATAGATATAAACTTTATCTAAATCTTTATCATATAAAACAAAGTCAATATATCCTTTTAAAAATACATTTTTAGATAAACCAACCATTAAAGGCATTTCAATACCTAATAATACTGTATTACGAGTAGTAAAGAATTGAGTTTTATGTTTTTTAAACCATTCAAGTATATTAATTCCATCCTCATAAAATTCTCTCATTTCATCTGGATTGGAAAAATGTTGTTTAGCAGCTTCAAATTGTTCTTTATAAACTGCTCTAAAACGCTCATTAAACATTCCAACTATATCTTCTCTATCAGCTGCTGCTCCACTTTGTTCATACATCACTTTAAGATAGTGTTGCATTGTCTCATGAATAGCAGTTCCAAATATAGTATGAATTGAGGCTGAATATGGAGCTAAATTCTTAACATAAGCTAAATACCATTGATGAGGACATTTACGCCACATTGAGTATTGAGAATATGATACTGTTGATTGATATCTATAATCAACTTCTTTAAGTTGATGTGTTTTTATTTTAAGTTCAATCTCTGTTAACTTACTTTTTGCCATATATGTCTCTTATAACCTCACCCAACCTAGTATTGTCAGAATGTATTTCAATTAAATTTTGTATATCAGGAATAATTGATTGTTCTTTTTTAACATACTGGGCAGCATCTAATAATTCTTCATATAGATGATTCATGTAATTATCCTTATTATTCTCACCTAATGTTGTGTTATATTTTTTATAACCACGTTCAGCTCTAGATTTTAAATCTTCAATTACTTGATTTGTGATATTATCTTTAGTATGTTGCATACGACTTTTTTCTCTTAATATTTCTTGTTCACGTTCCATCATGATCATGTATTCACGATATGATTTTGAATCTGATATATGGCTCATATAATAAATTTAAATGACTTAATTGGGACAGCCAAGTGATTAATTAATTATTGTAATTGATTGTATTACTAGCTTTATCTACTTTTGAAACATAACTGCGTTCAATATGGTTATTGAACTTATCAAATCGTGAATCAGTGTAACTATAGTTATCATCAATTCTACGATTGACAATGTCTATGGCTTCATCTAATTTACGTTCAATTGAATTGTAACGTTCTTCAATCTCTCTCCATTGAACTTGATTTTCTTGTTCTAATGACTTAACTCTCTCTAGTGATCCAATAACACTAACTGAAAGCCAACCCAGTACCCCAACCACAACTGCAGCCAAAGCACCTAAAATAAATGTAATCATGATTTTTTTCTCCTTTTTTTGTTTGTACCTGACTGTCCCAAGTTAAGCACATTTTTAATATTATTTACATCTACTATATTAATATATTCTTTTGCCTCACGAGTACTACATTGGTAGTACTCTGATATAGCCTTAATTGTTTCTGGATCACCCTTAGCACTTGCTTTAATATACCTAAAGAATGCTTTTTGTTTAGGTAATAACTCACAATAGAATTGATATACCTTTCTTTTAGGGCAATCTGGATAACGTTGAATTAAATTAACAACATCAATATAAGATGAATTCATACTAATGAAACGATGAATCATATAAGTATTAAACTCAGCTTTATCTTCATCCATAAATATACTCCATGGACGTTTATGATATGTTATCTCATTTAACCAATCAAATAAATTCATTCTTAACTATTAAATGAAAATCCTACCTCTTTAAATTCATCTCTAATTTCAGGAGGTAACATGTCTAAAGCTATTTTATGAGTTTTAATATCATAAAATACAGGAATAGGTACTAAAGCATCTTGTGTAGTACCAACTAAAAACTTATTAGCTTTTCTTAAAATAACAGCTTCACCTAAAACAATAGGTTCACCAGCTTCATTAGTAATTGTTACTGTTTTCTCTAATGGAATGTTTAATTTTGGTTGTTCTTGATTCATAAATTTAAAAGTTTAGCTACACAACCCATAAAACATATTTCTTTATCAGGTATGGTAGTTGAATGAAACATATATTCTTCTATAACTATTGTTGACTCTGGAGATGAATAGTGATCATATAATGACTTATATAAACCAGTGAAGTCATTTATATTATTATTAGCTATGATTTGTCTAATATTATTAAATGCTGTTTTCTTTTTAGACTTAAGTTCATTAATAACTTGTTCAATATAATTACTATCTATTACTTCATTAAGTGTTAACTTGCCTTTAACTGAATTACTTTGTAATATATTAATTGCTCGTCTTAAATCAGGATAGGTTTTTTTAACAATAGTAACTATGTCTTGCTTATCATATTTAATACTCTCAGCATCTAATATACCAACTAAATGTTTAGCCACTATCTTAATATCAGCAACTGTTAAATGAAAACTAGTTAATCGTGATTGTAAAGCATCAATAATACGTTCTACATAATTACAAGTAAAGATGAATCTAGTATTTAAACTAAATGTCTCAATAATATTTCTAAGTGCTGCTTGAGCATTTATAGTTAAGAAATCAGCTTCATCTAATATAACTACTTTAAGTAGTTTAAATGTAGCACCTGAAGCAAACTGTTTTACTTTATCTCTAATCACATCAATACCATTCTCATCAGAACAGTTTAAATATAAAAAGTCACAATTAATATTTTTAACTACTAATTTAGCGGCAGTTGTTTTACCTGTACCTGGTGAACCGTAAAGTAATAGATTAGGAAAATTATTTTTATCAATCCATTCACTTAACGCTTCAGTGAATGATTCATTTCCTAAATAACCATTTAATGTATCAGGTCTATATTTTTCAACCCACAATGTATGTTTACTCATATATAATCCATTATTAATTCTTCACCCCAACACAAGTACTGTAATGTTTTAAATTTAGCTTCATCATCTAATGGTTTAGCCTCATTATAATCACTACACCATACTAATTGACCACCATACATTAGTCCACTGAAATACTCTAATTTAGAGTTCATAACAATAAACCATTTACGTTTTGGTTCTTTTTTACCTGTCATTTTAAGTATTTAGGTTTAATTACTTGTTCGTAATAATCAATTTTAGTTTCAATGCCGTTTTTACTTGACACCCATTTCTGTGGCATTATTTTTCTGCATTCAGCTATTCGTTCACGTCTTGATTTAGTTTTGTCTGTAGCATACTCATAGCACAACCATATTTCCCAGTATGAGTTAGGCCAATCAGTTGGTGGTTTAGGCGTCACTGCTATTTGGTATCCAAAAAACACAAACGTAAGCATTGGTCCATGTTCAAATCTGAAATCAGTGTCAGTCCATTTTGTTTTCCACCCTAATGAACATGAATCAAACCCAACTTTGATTGGTTTAAATTCTAAATAACCTGGTTTAGTTTTACTTTTAACTGTTTTTCTAGGGTAAAAGTATGGAGTACCTAATGCTAGTTTGCCTACATACCATTTAAGAGTAAATGGTTTAAGTGGACTAAATAGTACTTTCCACCATCTAAGTCTTTCAAGTCTATATTTTAATGTCATAACTTATCTTGTTGTTCCAATAATAAGTTCTTTATCTTGGATCACCAAATATTCACCTGTTGATTCTTGACAATCAATTAAATAATATCTACCACCAGCTGATTTTTGAGAACCAATTAAATCAAGTTTTTTAACTTGGGTATGACCTACTATTTGAATATATCTCTTTTTTAATCCTTTATTATGTTTTTTATTTACAGCCATTAATGAACGAGGTCTAATCCAAATTGGTGTTTGGTAAGTATTATCACCATGAGGGTCAGTACCATTAAATTCAAATGATTTAGGTTTATATTTAAATAAATCATTTAATAATTCTACTATATTATCCTCAACCCATCCTTCTTCACCAAATTCACCATCCATAAATGTTGGACTAACACCAGCATGTGTAAATAAAAATTCATCAAATGAATAAGCCATTTGTAGGTGTTGTCTGTTTTCATCTATAACTTGATTAATAGATGGTGCAATACCTCTTTGATAACCACTAGTACCAGTATAACCTACTTCTGGATAATAATGATGGTCATGATTACCAACTAACATAATAACTTCTTTACCTGATGTTTTTTTATACTCAATTATTTCCTTAAAGTTTTGAATCTGCTCAACACCTGATATATCAAATGAATCAAAGTAATCACCTATGAAGATAATTCTATCAGCATCTTGTTCTTGGTTAGTTATTAATTTCCATAATGAACATCCATGAACGTCTCCAATAACTATTGTTTTCACTTTCTTACAAATTGTATAAAATACAGTTTAACTGCAAATTGTTTTTGTTCTTTAATTGAACTAAATGTATTGTCTCCTCTAAGGTCATACAATTCTTTTTTTATTTTGTTCACAATTGCCTCATCAATATATCTCATCTCACTATGACCATCTATTTTATCAAAACCATTAACTGTAAAATTATATTTAATTTTAGGATATCTTTGTAAAAATTCATTTTCAATTTCATAAGCCTCCTCTTTAGAAAACCATCCACTGAATATAACTTTCAAATCATATTGTTCTAGTAATGGATGATCTTTGAATCTATCTTCAACCTTAAACTTATTTGTGATACCAAATTTACTTATAACTGGAGGATTTTTTATTGTCATAACTTTATTTTATTTACTAATTTTATCTCTTGATTTCGTTTTACAAATTGTTCATGTTCTTTTTCCATTGTTAAAGTAAATGGATCAAGTGTTTCATTAAATACTTTTTCAAAAAAGTTTTCCATATTATGATCTCTTCTATCAGCTAACTCTCTTATTTTATTTATTTTATCTTTATTACCCTCAACATTAGCATTATGCTCATGAATACGAGCTATCATTTTATAAATGGCTCTAATTTTGAGATAGTACTCCTTAGCGTTTTTCATAAACTCACTCATGCGCTCCCAATACTTAAATGTTGTAGAACCTCTCTGATCTAAAGCGTATCTCATTCTATAACTGTAAGTTATACTTGGATGTACTAAACGAATTGGAAAATCATCATAATATATTTCAATGATATCTTTTTTTCTAAGCATTTCATCATTGAATACATCTATCTTAATTTCAGCTAACCTATTATAATTTTCATTTACATTCACATCCCAATGTTTACCAAACTGCCATAGGTGAGCATTTGGATCAAATTCTCTTTTATCTGGTTCATAACCATATCTTTCTCCATATGATGTAAAGAAACCAAAGAAATTTTTAGCTGTATTGAAATCTTCTTCTGTAAATGCTGATGTTAAACCAATATCAAAATCACCTACTTTATCTAATGGTTCAAAACCAAGTAACTTAAGTGATAAACTACCAGTCAAAACAAACTTATCATTCATTGCTAATAAAGGCAATAAATACTTATCAAATGCCTCTCTATTATCCTTATCTAATGACTTAAATAAACCATCCTTAAATTTAAGTTTCATCATTCCTGTCTCAGGATTGATATCATAAATTATATTCATAACCTTATTTTATTTTAAATATACTAAAGTCTTCCAGCACCCTTATAATTTCTATTATAAGGATAACTGTTCAAATCACTTATGATCACTCCTTCTCTCCTATTTGAGGCATGAACAAATTTATTTCTACCAATATAAATTCCACAATGCCATCCTGATGGTGATAAATTACTATTAAAAAATACTATATCACCTATTTCTAAACTAGCTTTAGATATTCGTTTTGTTTGTCTCCATTGTTTCCAAGTTACATTTTCTAATTGCTCACTATAAACTTCTTTATACAATCGTTTAGTAAATTGTGAACAATCAATTCCTGTTTTGGCATTACCTCCTAAACGGTAAGGAACACCTAACCACTCATTAACAAATGAATCTAATGATTTAATTTGTCCATAACTAACTGTAGACAAACTTAAAAATAATATTAATAATAATTTTTTCATTGATTATATTTTAATAGTTTAAAAATTTCTACAATATAGTAGAATGTCATAACTATTGATATGATACCAACTATTAACTTTATTTTATTCCACTTCAAGATCAATCTGTTCAGCTGTTTTAGGATGAATTTCTTTAATTTTCTCCCACATAACTTCATAAGAACCAATTTGAATATCTTTAGTAAATATTTCACTACCAAGTGAATCAATAATGAATTGTTTAGATTTAGTTTCTACTCTTAAAGTAGCTAATTCTTTTTGTTGAAAATAACAAAGAGTTAAAACGGCTACAGCGCCTGTTCCAACGATTGCTTTTTGATATTTTGCTATAAATTCTTTCATAGTTTTATTTTTTAGGTATAATAATCCATGCTAAACAATAAATAAAAATCATAGGGAATGGTGCACATATTAATGCTAAAAAAAGTAATCTCCAAATCGTTGGGTCACTATTTGTATATTCAGCGATTCCACCACATACTCCACCTATTCTATTATCCGTTGTACTTCTAAATAATTTTTTCATAATTAAAAAATTTACTTACTATTTGTTGTTCACTTTTTGTTCGTGGTTTAGCTTTAGGTTTCTCTTTTATTTTAGCTTTTCTACCTCTTGGTTTACCCTGGTAGTCATTTTCATCAACAATATCCCAATTCCAATTAGCTACTTTCTTACGAAATGCTTCTCGTGCTCGTTCTATACTACCATTATCTTTAGGGTATACTGGTTCCATATATTAAATATGGGTAAATTATTGAGGTCAAAAATCACCTTCTGAGTGTATTTTATTATCATCCCAATCTAAAAAATCTTCACCTTTATAATTTGGGTATTTTTCTTTCATATGATTAATACCTCTTACCCATACTATAGCTATTAGTAAGGTAAATACCACAATAATTAGTCCTATTATCATTTGAACAAGTCTTTAAATTTTTTAGCTGGTTCAATAATATTACCATTTTCATCTAAATGTGGTGCTCTCCATATTTCAAAAGCTAACCATCCAAATAATGTTACAATAATTAATCCCACCATGATTCAATGTATTTATCAAGTAATTTAAATAATAATTGACGTGCTTTTTTCTGTTTATTCATAGCATCATCTATCTTTTTTTGAGTTAAGTTATCATCATCGGCTAAGACATTCATATACTCTTCATTCTGTATCTTGTCAATCAGCTTAACACATAACATCATTCTATCAGCATCATAATCAGAGCTAGTATGATAACCATTTTTACGAGTGTGTTCAGCTGTGAATATTAATTTGTGTTTTAATATTTCAAAAATAAAATAATGATCCCATTGTTCATCTCGCCATATAATAGGTAACCAACGAAATAGGTTTTTAGCACGTCTTATGAATTGCTTAATTCTCCACATAATATTAATTTAAGGAAAAATATTTAGGTCACCTAATTTGAGGAATGTGATAAATTAACATCCCCTAATATACAATATTTAATGTTTTGTATTACATCACTAGTGGTAACATTGATAGTAAATGATGATACCGGATTGATTATAGCAAAGTTAATTCTGGTTATTAAATCATAATCAGTTGGATTGAACCATAATACTTTATTTATTAATCTATATCCACTATTATGGGCAGCAATTAAATAAGCATCACCTAAATCAAGTACACCGTTTT